>ERZ773208.428-NODE-428-length-40240-cov-11.010128_pt1 | contig 40240 bp, 59 predicted proteins | sample MGYA00581006_ERZ773208 | MGnify/ENA primary metagenome ERZ773208 (study PRJEB29015, sample SAMEA2737793) | human gut metagenome | biome: human gut; feature: human-associated habitat; material: faeces | place: China | collected 2012 ... | reverse complement strand
AGTTAGCATTTATTACTTAAACTCGAAAAGTTCGAGTTTCCTATCAATCTGGAGCAGGTGAGGAGAATCGAACTCCCGTAGTCAGCTTGGAAGGCTGAGGTTCTACCATTAAACTACACCTGCATCAAAAATAAGTACTATTTAAGTATACTTATTTTTATTTGTATTGTCAATACTTTTTTTCTATTTTTCTTCTTTAGGACTATATTTTTTTACTTTTACTTCAGATAATGGATATATTTTTGATAATTTTGATTTTTGTTTAATAAGCGTTGACAATTCATCTAATTTACATTTAATTATTATTCTAACATCTTCATTTTCAACATTAGAATAATTTAAATTTTTAGCCTCAATATATCTAAGATATTTTTTAGGATTTTCATTAATAAATAAAAGTTCTTGTTCAAGATTTTGTTTTTTTGAATTTAGTTTTAAAACATCCTCATTTGAATGTATTGAAGATATAGTTAATTGTTTTTGAATGTTTCTTATTTCCTGATATATTTTACTCTTTTTTGTTTTTAATACTTGAAAATCACTATTTTCGCTGCGAACAATTGGTACCTCAGCATTACCATTCTTTCTATCTTCTGGTATATTTGTAAAAATTAATTCAAAAATTTCTTCTTTTAATTTATTAATTCTTAAATCATACTCTTGTATATTAGTCATAATATATTTTTTTAACTCATCTTTATTGCTAAAATCATAATTAATATTTTCCATATAGCATCCTCCTTTGTAATGTATTTTCTATATTATCATAATATTTCTATTAATTCAATATTATGACTATTCTTTTTTTATTAAAGAAAGTGCTACCTTACCTTTATCCAAAAATACTTCATCAACATAACAAGTTACAATATCACCAACACTTAATACTTCTGATGGATGTTTTATATACCTATCTGTAATCTTTGAAATATGAACAAGACCATCATTTTTAATTCCAATATCAATAAATGCACCAAAGTCTACTACATTTCTAACCGTACCTTCAAGTTCCATTTCCTTTTTCAAATCTTCTATATGAAGAACATCACTTTTTAAAATAGGTTTATCAAAATCATCTCTTGGGTCTCTATTAGGTTTCTTAAGTGAATTTATAATATCCTCAAGTGTATAAATATCTATATCAAGTTTTTTAGAATAATCATCTATATTAATATTATCTAATTTACTTATAAGTTCTTCAGTTCCAAGACTATCATAATTCATACCAATACTTTCAAGAAGTTTAGTTGTTTTATTATAACTTTCAGGGTGAATACTTGTTTTATCAAGTGGATTAGACCCATCTAGTACTCTCATAAATCCTATTGATTGTTCATATGCTTTAGCACTTAATATCTTATTATCTATAAGTTCATTTCTAGAATTAAATCTACCATGTTTATTTCTAAAATCTATAATTTTTTCAATAGATTTTTTAGTTAAACCTGATATATATTTAAGTATTGATGCACTTGCTGTATTTATATTAACACCAACATTATTAACTGATTTACTAACAACAAAGTCAAGTGCTTCATTTAGATTTTTTTCTTTTACATCATGTTGATATTGTCCAACACCTATTGACTTAGAATCAATTTTAACAAGTTCACTAAGTGGATCTTGAAGTCTTCTTGCAATCGATATTGCACTTCTTTCTTCGACATGTAAATTAGGAAATTCTTCTATTGCTAGTTTACTTGCTGAATATACGCTCGCACCCGCTTCATTAACTATAATATAGCTTACACTTCTTTTTGCATCTTTTATAACATTTGCGATAAATGTTTCACTTTCTCTTGATGCAGTACCATTACCAATTGCTATTACATCAATATTATATTTATCTATTAAATCAAGTACAATTTTTTTGCTGCCTTCAAAATCATTTTTAGGTTCATGAGGATATATTACCTTTATATCAAGCATTTGACCAGTATAATCTATAACAGCTAATTTACAACCTGTTCTATATGCTGGATCTAAACCTAATATCATTTTATCCTTCATTGGAGGAGTAAGTAAATAATTTTCTAAGTTTTTAGCAAATACTTCTATTGCTCCTTCTTCACTTTTTTCAGTAAGTTCACTTCTAATTTCTCTTTCAACACTTGGTCCGATTAATCTTTTATATGAATCAACTATTGCATCTTTTACATATACTGCGCATTCTGAATTCTCATCTTTTATAAGTTTTTTCTCTAAATAATTATAAATATATTCTTTATTATATTCTAGTGAAACACTTAGTACCCCCTCTTTTTCTCCTCTATTTACAGCAAGTACTCTATGTGGTTTTATATACTTAACATCTTCAGAATAATCATAATACATTTCATAAACTTTTTTCTCATCAACAGCATTTTTCTTTTTCTTAGTAACTATTTTAGAGTTATTATATATATCATTTCTTATCCATTTTCTATAATAGGCATTATCACTTATATACTCTGCAATTATGTATTTAGCGCCCTCAATAGCGTCTTCTTTAGTTTTAACATTATCATTCAAAAATTTATCCACAGTATAAAGTTCTTTTGGAAAGCTTAATATAATTTTTGCTAAACCTTCAAGACCATTTTTAATTGCCTCTGTTGCTTTTGTTTTTTTCTTTTCTTTATATGGTCTATATAAATCTTCTACTTCTACCAATTTTGAAGCATTCATTACTTCTGTTTTTATTTTATCTGTTAATAAACCTTTTTCATCTATTAATCTAATAACATCTTCTTTTCTTTTTAATAAATTAACTTGGTATTCATAAACTTCACTAATTGATCTTATTTGTTCTTCATCTAGATTACCAGTTACTTCTTTTCTATATCTTGCGATAAATGGTATTGTATTACCATCTTCTAACATTTTTAATGTACTTTTTACTTGTTCTACTCTAATATTTAGTTCAAGTGCAATTTGTTTAATTATATCTTCATTCATTTTTTTACATCCTCTTTCTTTGATTTCCAATATCAAGAAAATTTAATATTTCATTATATTTTACATTTTCAAGATTATATTCGTCTCCTGATACAATACAAGAAAAATTTTGATCTGGATCAATTATATCTTTTAACACCATTAAACTATTTTTCTGTGATTTTTTTAATTTTTCTGGCACAAACAAAAGTGACATATATTCAGAATTAACAAGAATAATCATTCCATTATTCGCAAGTAATTTAAATAAAACAAGTTCGTTATCCGGATTAAATCTATCTATCCTAACTTTTTTCGATAAACGTTCGTTATTCTTTTTTAAATAATTTTTAACATGATCAATATGATAATATATTTTATTTTTTTGTTTCAAAAGACTTATATCATCAATATCATCTAAAAAACATTCAAATTGAAATACATTTTTTACACTAATTGTTTTATAATCATCTGATTGAAATAAAAAATCTAGACTTAATTCATTCTCATTACCTGGAATGCATACCGCTAATATATTTTCATTCATAATTTCACCATCTTTCAAAATACAATATATTTTTATTGTACCTAATTAAATTATACCATATAAATATTATTTTTTTACACCTAATGTTACAGATGAATTACCTAGTTTACTATTAATATTATCTACTAATTTCTGTAATTGTTCTTCTTTATAACTATCATTATTTTTATCAAACATAGATAATTGAACACTATTCGTACTTGTAAAATCAGTTGCTCTAAGTCCTATTAATCTTACTGGCTCTTTGTCCCAAAACTCATTAAATAATTCTTTTGCTTTCTCATATATATCGTTTGTTAAACAAAATGAATTTGTATACTTTTTTTGATGATTTACTGTTTTAAATTCATAATTTCTAATAGTTACCATTAATGTAGAAGCATAAACTTCTTTTTTTCTAAGTGAATATGAAATATCTTTTGCAAAATTATAAAGATATGAATAAATTTCATCTATATTATCTGAATCATCTATAAGAGTTCTAGAATACCCTATCCCTTTTCTTTCTTCATAAAGATTTTCAACTTTACTATCATCTATACCATTTGCGTATTCATAAAGCATCTTACCAATTCCTTTTAAATTACGAACAATCATATTATAATCTGCACACGCAAGGTCTTTAATAGTATTTATATTAAGTTCTCTTAATTTTTTACATGATGATTTACCAGCCATAAATAAATTTGATATATCTAAATTCCATACCTTGTCTTTAAATTCATATTCATATAATGTATGAACTTTGTTAGGTTTTTCAAAATCTGATGCCATTTTAGCACATAATTTATTATTACCTATACCAACATTAACAGTAAAACCAAATCTTTTATATATTTCATTTTTTAATTTATAAGCAAACTTTACTTCATCACCATATATTCTTTTCATAGATGTATATTCTATAAAACATTCATCTATTGAATATTGTTGAAATTCTGGAAATAATTTCTTTAAAAAATCCATCATTGATTTTGATTTTTGATAATAATAATTATAATCTGGTTTTACTACTATTACATCTTTATATTTTTTTCTTGCTTCATATAAATTAATTGGTGCTTTTATCCCTAATTTTTTTGCTGGAATACTTGCAGCCACTATTATTCCATGTCTTTTTTTAGGATCTCCAGCAACAACAGCAACTTCATTTCTAATATCTTTTTTATAGCCTTCTTCTAAAAGTTTAACTGCAGACCAAGATAAAAAAGCACTATTAACATCTATATGTAAAATTATTCTTTTCATAACATTTTCCTCATATTCATTATATCAAACATTTGTTTTATACTCAATAGGCAAATGCTCATTCAAATATAAACATTTATCATAATATAAAAAATGAAAGGATGATAAAAATGAATGAAAATAAAGAATTATATAGCATAGTTTCTCCAAATGAAGCACTAAATAGAGGTAATCTTTTTGATTATTATTTCTGGCCTTACAAATATGTTGCAGATATCAAACCAATGAATGAAAGAGATGAGTTAATGCAAAAGATTCAAATGTATGCTTTCGCAGCTCATGAACTTAATTTATATTTAGATATATATCCAAATGATGCACAGGCTATTGGACTTTATAATCAATATTCAGAAATAAGTAATAAATACTTAAAAGAATATGAAAAAAAATTCGGTAATATTATTTTGGATTCAAATGAAAATTCTCCTTGGTCTTGGATAAATAGCCCATGGCCATGGGAAAGACAATAGGAGGTTCTTATGTGGAAATATGAAAAAAAATTACAGTTTCCTGTAAATATAAAAAATAAAAATGTTGAAATGGCAAAATATATAATCACACAAAATGGTGGTTATGCTGGTGAACTTGGTGCAACTCTTAGATATTTAAATCAAAGATATACAATGCCAGATGATAAAGGTAAAGCTATACTTTCTGATATAGCAACCGAAGAATTAGTACATTTAGGTTATAATATATAAATGCTACAATTAGATAAAGGAAAATATTGAGTACGAATATTTAATTAAACAAAAAAAATCACTTTTTTTCACAATTTTATTGACATTGCGTACCATATGTGATATAATGAAAGTGTATTTGAAAAGGAGAGATAAAATGAGGAGAATCAAAAATGTCATTTAATCAAAAAAATTACATAAATGAATACAAAAAGCAAAATTATAGTACTTTTAAAGTAGATTTAAAAAAGGAAGAAAAAGAAGAATTAAATAGTTTATTAAAAAAAAGAAATTTAACAAATGCTGAATTTCTTCGAAATGCAATTAAAAATTTAAAAAAGGAGTGTAAAAAAATGAAAAATGAATATATGGTTACATGTGTAACTTTTGAAAATAATGAAATTGATGGAGCAGATTTTGAAAGTCCACTATATGGACACGATTATTATATGGATTATAAACCAGCATTATCAGAAATCAAAAATGCTTATGGTCAAGGTTGGGAAGATGTAAAAGAAATCTACATAACAACAATGCCTGAAAATGCTGAAACTAGCGATGATTATATTGAAGAAAAAATAATAAATAAAGATTTTTAGACAAAAAAAAAGAACCTATCTTTATAGATAGGTTTTAATTTTGCACAATATCATCAAATTATTGTGCATTTTTTACTTTTAAATGGACTTTTTACACAATCATTGTGCATTTTTTATTTTATTATTAATGTTTGTCCTGGATAAATTAAATTTGGATTCTTTATTTCATTGTCAGATGCTATTTTTTGATATGTAGTTCCATATTTAGAAGCAATACCACTTAAAGTATCGCCTCTCTTAACTACATATTTTACCTCAGGCAAAGTATTTGTACTATTATTAGGTATTTTTACTACTTGTCCAACATAAATCAAATTAGGGTTATTAATACCATTATAACTTGCTAATGCTTGATATGTAGTATTATATTTGCTTGCAATACCACTTAAAGTATCGCCTCTCTTAACTATATAAACTGATTCGCTTCTTTCTGGTAAAGATTCTATTGAAGTTGCTTCTCCAGATTTTGAGAAACCATTTTTACCAAGAGATTTAATTATTGATGGATAGTCTTTTAAAGCATAGTTTTGATCAGTTACAATTCCTGCTACTTTATTACTTCTAATGTAGTTAGTACCTCCGCCAAATTGCCACAAACCACAATTTAAAATTGTTGGTTCATTTTTAGACCATTGTGCAAGCCACCAATCATATTTTTTATTTAATTCTGCACCACTAATAACATTTTGATACCAATCTTTATTAGTATATACACCAAAATAGTAACCATTTGATTCAATTATTTCAGCAAATGCTTTTATCATTTCATCTAAAGAAGATTTACCTAAATTTCTAATAGACGCATCCTCTACATCCAAATATATAGGGTATTCAAATTGTTTTCCTCTCAAAACACTTAAACAAGCGTATGCTTCTTGTTTAGCAGCTTCAACTGTTTTAGCATACATATACCAATAAGCACCAACACCCCAGCCTTGATTTTTAGCATTTGAGTAATGTGTTTCAAATTGACTGTCTTTTGTTCTACCATAACCTGCACGAACAATAGCAAAATTTACACCTTCGCTTTTTGCACTTGAATATTGATAACCTTGTTGCCAGTACGAAATATCTATACCAAAAATTCTCATTATTCTTCCTCCTTTTCTACTCCAAAATTTTCACTTCTTTTTGGGTTTTCTTCTTCTGATTTTTTATCAGCAATTACTTCGATTGCTTCTTCCATTTTTCTTTTCCTCCTACTCTTCATTTTCTTTCTTATAATTATAATTAGATAGACCTGTTATTCCACCTAAAAACGATGCTATTAAAGATATAGTCCCAACTATTAATGTTGTATCAAAATTATATAATTTTCCAAGACCTATTATTAGTGTAATAGTAGGTGCAACTCCCGTAAATAAAATCCATTTTATTACATTATAGGCTTTATCTTTAAATTTAAATTTTTTTAATTTTTCAAACATAATATTACTCCTCTCTATTTTAATTTATTCCAATTCCTATTCTAATGATTAAGAAAACAATCCCTATTGCGCCAGTAATTAGTGCTCCAGTGATTGTTCTTGATAACCATTTTAATTTTTCTTGTATTTCTTCTATTTCTTTTTTATTGTTATTTGATAAATTATATGCTGATTCTGATTTATCCTTTATTGACTTATAGTCATCTAATTTACTTTCTATAACCGCAAGCCTCGTAAGAACTTCAGTTTCAAATTTTTGTTCCATACTCCCTCCTATCCTTCTGGGTTCCATAACCAAGTATCATTATATTTTGTCCATTCACCATTGATTTTTATATATTGAATTGCTCTCTTCCATTCACCATTGATTTTTATCCAAGGCATAACAAATTTGTATTTATTATTTACTTTATATTGCATACCACTGAACGAAGGTAAAGTTAAATAAATAAGCGTATAATCAGTAAAATAATACTTATTTCCATTATTATTTGTTCCACAGGTTAATTTCACTCCTCGTCTGCCTGTTGGACTTTCAAATGTTTCCATACAATCTAAAATTTTTGTCCATTCATATGGATTACTAGATATTTGACTTCCTCTAGCCCAAACACCTGTTACCATTATTTGTACATCCTGAATATCGAAAGCTTTATCAGCTATTCGAATATAACAAGTCCCAACATTTTGTCCACCACTTGACTGACTACTATCTAATTTTATATATAACTCACTTTTAACTGTCCAAGTAAAATCAGCATTTTGTGTAACTTTAAATGTTTGTTTAAATATTGGATTGTTATTATGTGGATTACCATAATAATTTAATGCTTCTCCAGTTAAATTATTTGTAATTAAACTAGGTAATTTAGCCATTCATATCACCTTCTTAATTGTGTTGGAGATAAATATCTCCATCTTCGCCCAGATCATTTGATGGAACCGTTGTTCCATGTAAAATAACATTTTGTTTATTTTCTACTTTTTTCTTTAAATCAACTACAGTTGAATCAGTGTAATATTTAATAAACATATTAGATTTTAAATCTTCTTCTAAATTTAAAGTGCTATTACCTTCTAACAATTCAAAATCTACTTTACCTAAGTCGATAATTTCTGGTTCTGATAAAGGATACTGAATAATTACTGGTGTTCCAGCATCATATAATGATTTTAACTTTGCTTTAAATTCTTCTTCACTCATTGAACTTAAAGTATCATCATAAACTTGAACTATGTTTTGTCCTAAAGCAATACCATTAATGCAATTGTAAGTGTTAGTTCTATTTGTTGGCTTGAAATGAGAACATAATAAATCTGGTATTACATCACTGCTTATACTTGGTAATCCATCGCAAGTGATATTAAATCTATATTTATTACTTTGCAATGTAGTTTGCCTTGTTATTGACTCATTACCAGTTAAAACAACTTCTTTTATTTTTTTATTAATTTTTGCTTTACCATTTTCCACTAACAATTCATCTTTTACTGATTTATCTTTGTTAGAACATAAGTTGTTACCTTTTAAAACAATATTCATTATCTTTTTTTGATATGGTTCATATGGTTTAATAATTGTTCCTTCCATCAGCTGTGCATTTGTTGGTATTAACTCTAAATTTATTGCAAATTTTATATATTTACAATTTTCTGGAGTTGTAAAATAATCAACTGCAGTTCCTGTTCTAGATAAATAGTTTTTATTTTTATCATAATAATCAATATAACAAACCTTATTTACTTCATTAGAACTAAATTTATATGTAGTTTTTTCTTTTACTTTTACAAAATCATTTACACCACTATAGCCACTCCAGTATAAAACATTACCTTGTGATGTTATTTTTTTTACGGTAAATGGTGTTTCGTCAATATTGAGTATATTTTCACCAACATTTTCTAATTGTAAATAATTACTTCCATATGGTACATAATCATTTACTTTTTCACTTAACATAATTTTAACATTATTTGCATTAGTTATTGTTGTTCCTACTTTTGCCCAAAATACAACAGCAACTGTTCTTATCGTTTTATTTGCAATTCTAGCAACCTTGTTTGGAATTATGTTTTGTTGTGTTTCATCCGTGTAATAAACCCTTAAACAAATATTGAAATTTGCACCATCATATGGTTGACTACAATAGAAATAATAATCTTTATTTGATTGTATTTTTTTACTCAATATTAAAATTTGTTTATTATAATCTTTATCTACTACAGTTCCACTTAAATCAAATGTATTGTTGTCGTTTTTTTTCAAAGTAATGCCGTTTATGGTACAAGTATCTATTAGCAAACTTTCATCAATTAAATTCTCTATACCTTTAATATTTTCTATCTCTTGCGGATAATTCGGACTTGGACTTACTTGTCCTCCAACATATGGTTCAAAAGAAGTATCAGCAGTATCTGTACCTTTACATAACATATATTTATTTGTTATTGTTAATGATTCATCTCCCCAATAACTCGTAGTAGATGATTGTATAGCAACAGTATAAGAAACATATAATGATTTGTCGATAATAAATGAGGCTTTTTTTGAAATAGAATTGTAATACATATAGGTTCCATCTTTTTTCTTTGCATTTATTTGAATATATGATTTACCGTTTGTTATTTCTTGAGATATAGTATATGTTTGTCCATCTTCTAACTTATCTATAATATTTTGACTTTTCATTATTAAAGTATAATTTGTTGTAGGTTTACCAGTTGTTGTTATACTTCCATCAGAGTTTATAGTGTTTGTTAATCCATTTATACTTTGTAAGTTATCTATATAATTTAATAAATTCTTTCCTGTATATGTTTTCTGCTCTGTTTTACCTTCTAATGAAAATTTAACAACACCTTTGTTATTAACTATTTTTAAATCCTCTTCACCAGAAACTTCATCAGTAATGCCTGTAGGAATATGAACAGAATCTCCAACATTTTTACCATTTGCTAATAATTGCAAATTATTTGAATCCAAATCATATTTTGCATTATCTACTTTATTAGAATTTAGATTATTAATTTGATTTTGTAAATTACCTGCAGCATCAGAATCCAATTGATTTTTCATACTATCAAACCAAGTTTCAAAATTATTATTTAATTCATTTATTTGCTTTTCAAATAAGGTTTGCATTTGAATAAATAAATTTTCTGTGTCAGGGGTTTTAACTGTTGAAATAACATTACCACAATCACTTGTAATAAATCTTGTATCAGTAATTAAATCTTGAGTAATTGTGGTTGTTCCAGCTGGTATACTAATTTTTGCAAGTCTAAGATCATAAATAGTTGAAGTTCTTACAAGTTCAGGTGCTACTGGCTTATCTGCAAATGTGCCTTTGATTATTTGAGCTGATATTAACCTATTTGTTAAATCTAATCTAAGTACAACATTATCTATTCTATTTAATGTTCCATCTGCATTATCTATAGTTTTAACTAAATCACCAGTATTTGTATATCTATAGCCTTCTATATTTGCGTCCCCTTCTTTTATTGTAATGGTCATGTCATTATTTGAAACTACATTAAGTTCATTGTTAAATATACCATTTGTAAAATATTTTTTTAAATGTCTAGCCCAATCTTCAGCATAATAAACTCTGTCATCATTAACATCGTTAAAAAAACTAAATTTTTCCATATTATTTTTTTCCTTTCTTTATTATTCTTCATTTGTGAACTTTTCTGCAACTGGTGTTCCATAAACAGGGGTTACACTATATTTTCCTTTTTCTATTACTTCTTCTACTTCTGTAATCCTTTGTTTTTGTGCTATATTCCAAGATTCTTTTTTAATATTAACTATATCTCCTAAATCCCAAAATTTGCGATAATGTGTAGAATGAACTGTTGCCTCAAATGATTCTGTAGGATTAGTTAATTTTTCTCTTCCTAAATCATCCAAAATAGCATTATAATCATCTTCAGTTAAATTTGTATTACTCTGATTTTTAGCATCGACAAATGCTTCTCTTATATCAAAATCATGTGTCTTTTCATTAACTAAAGTTATTGATCTTAGAATTCTATTTTCATCTTCTCCAGTACCACCAACTAAAACATCATTAATCATTTTTTTTCTGCTATATGTGTACTCTGCTGCATCCAAATTGCTTTTATCCTCACTAAATTCATATCTTGTATTTGTTTTTTGTTCCTCTGTACGATCTTTACCTGTGTAATTAATGTACTTATATTTTTTATTTTTTAGATCTAAAACTATTTTTGCGCCTATATTAGAAGCTTTTGATAACTTAACATGATAATCATATACATTCTTATAAGTACATTGAAAATCGACATTATCACTTTCTATAGAGCTATCAGTAATAATAAGTAAATTAAAAGCTCTCATTGTAGTTAAGAGCTTTCTAAATGCACCTATATAATTACCACTATAATTAATCCTTGTTTTAATTATTCTTCTTTTTAAAAGAGATAATCCAAAACTACCATATACACTAATAGTTACCTTTTCCCCATCATCATTAAATTTCCAAGATTCAATTATTCCAAACTCATCATTTTCAGTTAAATCACTTCTGACAATTATGTTGTCATAATTAAGTAATTTTAAATTGTTAGGAGTAGGATTTAAACTAAGTTCAAATTCTCCTGATTCAAAATATTTTCTCCTCCATCTAAGAGAACTATAAGAATCTATTACACCCAAAGGCTTTAAATCACGATCGTATACATTTAAAGAAATCTTGTCCATTATTACACCGCCTCGTATTCAGGTAAAAATTCTATTGTAGACTCTAAATTATCTTCTCCAGAGTCTGCACCACTTCTAAATGTATTTGTTCCACTAGGAACCTGTAAATACTTACTACCATACATAATTAAATAATTTATATTTTCTTCTTGACCAGTTTTAGCATTTTTATAAATAATATTTTTATTATCTATATGAGTTGTTATTATTATTTCGTCACCAGCACTCATTTCCTTTTCTATTTGTATAATTTCACGTGTGTTAACATTAAATAGATAAGGATTAACTACTTTGTCATTTGCTTTAAATCTAATAGTCATACCATATTCAATATCTGTAGTATTTTCCGTTGTAGCCATTGAAGTAGTATTTTTTGTACCAAATTTAACACCTTTGTTTGCAGGTATTTTAAGTGCAAATTTAAAAGATGGTGACCAAGTAGCCATCGATAAAATAGTTGCGAAAAGGTCTGTAAATCTAGGATTAGGACAAACTAAAGAAATAGAAAAGTCTCTTGTATATCCGATTTTTTCCGGAATAGTTACCTTTTCAACAACACAATTTATTTTTCTTTGGATTTTTCCTTCATAGTAATAAAGAATCCCCTCACTATTTAGTGGAAACATATCAAATAGAAGTAATCTATTTTCTTGTATATTTTCTGATATAGTACCTTTAATAGTTAAATCTCTTTCACCAATACTTGTACCATTCCAAGTTGTTCCTACACCATAAGCAGAACTAACACTATTAACGGTGCCAGAAACTTCATGGAATCCATCACACATAGAAAGAATAAAAGGAGGCTTATACTCAAATGTAATTTTGCTTCCTTTATAATTCTCATAAACTAATTTTCTTTCCATTTTAAGCACCCCCATATCTTAAATTATATTCTTGAAGTACTTTTCGTGTTTTTCTTGCTGTTTCCGCAGGCGACAATGGTTCTGTACTATTAATAGTTAAATTAAAGTTATTTGTTGTTTCATTATTAGTAATAGAGGATTGTTTTTCTTCTCTATAATCTCTTGCTTCATCAGCTGTTAAAACTTGTTCTCCTTTATGCAATAACGCAGGCATTTCGTCATAAGGTACATAATCCATACCAACACGAAGTTTTCTAATTAATGATATACTAAGTCCTTTTCCGCCAACACCTGGTACCCAATCTGGAATTTTAATTTTATTTAATCCTTTTATAAAGGAATTCATTCCATCAATAATTAAATTAATTGGAAATTTAAATAAATTACCAAGCCCATTCATAATATTACTAAATATATTTTTAACATTTTCCCAAGCACCTTTCCAGTTACCGGTAAATACATTCTTTATAAAATCAATAATGTTTTGAAAATTACTTTTTGCTATTTGTAATTGTGAAGTAATTAAATTAATTGCTGTTCCAAATACACTACCAATTGCATTACTTACATAAGTAAATGTAAAACTTAGAGATGGCATAATTGATTCTATAATAATCGTTAGAACACTAATTAAAGGTGGCAAAATTACGTTAAGTAATTCAGTCAAAGGTTGTAAGATCATAACCAATAAATCAAAAAATGGTTGTAATAAGTCTAGTAGTGGTGTTAAGAGAGGAAGTAATGGTTCAATTAAATTAAGAAGTAATGGTAATACTGATTGAACTATTTGTAAAAATGGAGGTAATAACTCACCAATAATTTGAACAAAAACAGGAAGTAACGCCTGAACTATTTGTATAATTGGTGGCATTAATTGAGTTAACAAATCTAAAAATAAAGGAAGTACATTTTCCGCAACATCCATTATAAGTGGTAATAATGACTCCATAATAGGCTGTATTGCAGGAATTAAGGTACTAAATAGTTGCATTATTACAGGAGTTAATCTATTAATTAAATCTTCTATTAACGGCATATTATCCATAATTAAATTAATTAATGTAACTATTAATGGCATTAATGCATTTCCTAAAGGTAGTAAAAGCATTTGTACGTTTCTTTTTAACCCTTCAAACATACTTCCTAAATCATCATATTTTATATTTTTTATTTGTTCCATTGAATCTGCTGTTCCGTCATACATATCTTTAATGGAACCTAATTGTGTAACAACTTCTGGTCCTAAATCTTCCCACATTGTACCAAATAAATCAACACCAACGATGGATTGTTGTACAGGATCATCCATTGCTTTAATAGCATCTATTGTTTGATAGAATGCTTCTTTAGCCGTATCTCCACCACTAGCGAATTTTTTAGCCATCTCATCTGCATTCATTCCTAATTTAGTAAATCCATCTATTGTAGTATTAGAACCATCTATTGCACGAATAGAGAACTCTTTTACTGCATCACCTATTTTATCTAAATTAAATGCTCCGGCACTTGAACCGGATTGAAATATGTTAAACATATCATTTGCTGATAATCCTAATTTATTAAATTGCACAGAGTACTCATTAATGTTATCAATTAATTCTCCAGAAAAATCTAATCCTGATTGTTGACCTTGAGCAATCAAAGAAAATGCTTCATCAGCAGTAACACCAAAGTTTTTCATCATTGCTTGTACTGCTCTTATTGATTCAGATACATCTATTCCAAACGAATCTCTAAGTGCAATTGCTGATTCGGTTATATTCTGTAAATCTTGATTATTAAGATCACCAAATTGTTGATTAACTGTAGCCATTGAGTTTGCTATATCATCAAATGATTCACCATAATTATTTTTATAAATACTTTCAAGTACGGATTGATATTCTTTTATATCATCTTTTCCAGCTCCAATTTGAACTGCAAAAGAATTCATTGCTTGATTTACATCTTTAGAAGTGTTTAAAGCAAGTGTACCAACTGTAGCTGCTGCAGTAGCAAGTGTTCCACCTAAAACAAGTGCTCCCTTACCAACTTTAGAAAAAACTCCTCCTAATTTTGATGCAAAACTTTCTCCTTTTTTTCCAGTGTCATCAATTGCTTTATTAGCCTTTTCATTATCTATAAATATAGAACCATATAAGCTAAAAATACTAGCCAATATTAACACCTCCTAACCCGTAATCATCCATTATTTCTTTTGCAGTTCTCATCTTTTTTTGTGGTTTTTGAATTTTTTCAAATTGTGGAATAAATTTGTCTTTATTTGATATTGCTTTTATAATTTCATTAATGAGTTTTGGCAATTCTTTTTCTTTATTTACTCCATTATCTAAACATTCTTCAAATAAAAAGCCTGGTTTACCTTCAAACCAGTCAATACCGCCATAATGTTTATATAAAATACGTAAGACTTCCGCGGTTCCTATGCTTACGCTATAGATAAAAAACTAGATACTCCAGGTATTTTAGCAACATCTTTAAATATAGAAATTACATCTTCTTCTGAAGCTTTTTCAAGAGCAACCTTTACTGCTGCTTCATATTCTTCATTTTTTCTATTTTTTTCATCTCTCGAATCATCAGGTAAAATTATAGGTTCTTGTGGATAATAACCTTTATAATTTGCAATAAAGTTATATACTTCTTTTTCACACTTATATAACCTAGTTATCAAAAGAGTTATAAGTGCAGTACCTAATTTTTCTCGATCTTCTTTTTCATCTCCAGTATTAAAATTTAAATTTTGTAATTCTTCTTTAATGTCCATTTTATCTATGATTTCACTTAATAATAATAAATATTTTGTTTTCATTTTTCTTTTTCCTTTCTCTCATTCTCCCTTTTGTTATCGCTCAAAAAGAAAACAAAAAGGAGAATAATTTTTTTATTTTATTCTCCAACGTTTATAGGGCAAGTTGCACTATCTTTAATTTGATATAATCTTGAAGCATCATCAATTGTGTAATGAGGTATAATTTCAAGATTATGTTCATTTTCTGCTTTAGGAGCAGCCTTATATGAAAAAGCACCTTCATGTAAACCATAATTAAATGTTAGGATTTTGTATGTTTTATCTAACATTTGTGTAATTACATCTATAGTTTCAATGTACTTGTCTTTTTCTATAGGACCAAAATCACCTTGTTTGATAACCTGATTTTCATCTAACTTAGCATTTGGTAATGTTTTCATTAAAACATCCTGACTGCAGCATAGTGAAACAACTTTAATAGTTGCATCTTCTCCATCGACAACTTGCATTCCTAAAGTTTTACCACGACGTCCATCAAATTCAATATCACGAATTTCGGGAGTGATAGTCATTTCTACCCCACCACGTGTTGGTCCAAGAATTTTTTCGTTTTCTTTTCCAAGATTAAAAACAACTATACCTTCATCAATTTGGATTTTCTTTGTATCATTTTCTGTAAATACTTTTAACATTATTTTTTCCTCCTTTAAAATATTTTCACACTAAATGTCACTTGTTTTTTTATTAGTTCAAATTCAACATCTTGAACTGGATTTTGTGATTCAAAATATGTAACTGCTCTTTCTTCAGAAAAAATCTTTCTATCAAGAATATTAATTAATTCTTGTACTTTTTCTTCAAGTTTTTCACCAATGAAATCATCTGCTGTACATATGTATATGTCATAATATACAAGCTTTCCAAATCTTAAATCTGTTTCTTTTGGATCTTTAATTACAGCATATGGAAAAGAAGCATTTTTAGATGCTTCTTCATAATATAATGGGATTATATCTTTTTCATTAACAAATTTCTGTAAAGCAATAAAAAAATCAGGCATCTTCTACCTCCTCACTTTCTACTATTTTACCTTTAGCTACATCTATTGTTTTGTTAAGCTCTGATAAAAATTCTTTCTGTGCATCTCTGATTGCATCAATATTATTAAATACACTATTTCTTAAAGTACTATTACCTTTAATACCTGGATGATTTATAGATTTACCATAATTTATTTTTCCATCACTTAATGTATTAGCTCTTTTTATACTTATAACATGTGACTTTACTCCAAATTCAGGCCAAGCGGGATTAGCATGTGATAATTTTTTTCCTTTCTTTTTAGCAGTAGCCTTAGAATAATATCCTATTTGAAGTTCAGGTTGACCAGTTTTTTTATCTATTTTAGCCCAATAACCAACTTGTTTTGATAATCTAGCAGTGTATTTTTGAGTGTTTTTTCTTATTTCTTTACCAGCAACTTTGGCAGAAGCACGGAGCGCTGACTTTGATAGTTTTACCATAGTTTTTTTTACTTCAGACGAAGTATTAATAAATTCTACATTACTATTTGTCATGTTTATTTGCAAATCCTGTAAGTACTATTTCAGTAATTTCACTATCTATTTCATAAGATCGTAGTATTCTATACATAGTACCTTCATACTTTGCATGGGTATACTTATCTTCATCAAACTCTACAGTCTTAACTTCAAAGCATTTTTCTGGCTTATATCCAGCAGCATATGCTTGATAAAACTCACTTCTTTTAATAGACTTTTTATTTGCATAAACTTTATGTTCTTTATAAGAAGAATGCGGTCTATTAAGTTTATCAAATGTTTCTATTTCTTCCATTAAATATAAAATTTTATCCCACATATTATTTCACCTCATTAATGTATTCAGAAGTCATAGCAAGTTCAGTTCTTAATGTTTCATAAGAATTTCGATATTTTTCATAATTCTTATTATCTAAACCAAATTCGGCCTTACAATAAAGAAGAATAGCCGTTTTTATTAGACTATCCTTTTCATCATTAGCCTTTGTTGAAGTGATACCATTTCTCATTAAATCCTTTTTACAAGCATTAATGTGAGTAACTATTTCATTATTTATTACTGGATCATCAATAGTTATTCTAAGAAAACCTCTGATTTCTTTAATAAATTCATCATTTACTTTATTGTTCATAATATCACTCCTCAAAAAAATTATTTTTCTTCATTTTTATTGTTATTTTTTTCTATTTTATTAGCATTATCTACTACCTTTTCTTTTTTAGTTGAAGATTCTAATTCAACAATTTTAGAATTTAATAATTCAATTTCTTTTTTTAAACTTTTATTTTCTTCTAAAATTTCACTATTATTATCATCTTCATAAGAAACATATTTAACTAAATGATAATCTGAAGAAAAAAGCTCTAAAGCCCTTTCTTCAGTTACATCTATTATTTCATTTTTTTTATATTTTCTTTCTTCATCATACTTATCAGTAAATGGCATTGCTACTTTTAATTTATAAGTTCTCATTATCCTTTCACCTCAGTATTAGAAGAAGCAGCTGCAGTAGTATCAATTGTTAAAACAGCAAATGCTTTTTTATCCATAACGTGACCATCACCAAATGCTAAAGCTCTGTGAACAATTAAACCATCAGAGAATTTTTCATGTTCAGAGCTTGAAATTTGTGGTGCCATGTTATAGTTGTACCAATATCTCTTTCCAAAGCCATAAAGAATTTTATTTTCTGGAGCCTCATCAGAAAGAATAACACTTTTCTTTAATAATAATTCAGTATCAGAATTATATATAGGATGTTTATCAGTACCAACCATACCTTCAATTAATGAATGGAAAGTTTTAGTATTGATAAGGAAACTTGCACGTTTACCATATGCTTGACGAATTAATCCTTTTAAAGTTGTTAAACTTGTATGACAAAAATCTGTAAGTTTAACAGTCATTTTTTGTGCAGCTGGTAATTCTTCAACAAATAAACCTTTTGCTTCATTTGTTCCTGTTCCATTTAAAATTTGAGTTTCTATTTCAAGAGCAAGGGCTAAAGCAAGTTCACTTACAATTATTTCTTTAAATGCGTCTAAACTTTCAGAATCTAAACCAACACCTAATTCTATTTTTGCACTTGTTCTATATGAACCAAAAGTAATATCTCCAGTTACTCCACCTTTTGCTTCAATAGTATCTCCGTCTTTATCCTTATTAGCATCAATTGCAGTTATATTACCTACTCTTAAAGTACCTTTTACATTTTTTAAATTAATAAAATTCATTACATCAGATACTTCACGCATTTCAGTAATTATTTCATTATCTAATTCTTCTGGAACAACGGCTTGTCCATTTTGTAAAGTTACACCTCTTGTTTCTTTACCACCAGACATCATATATTTTAAGAATGATCTTACTTCTTTTGACATTTTTGATTTTCTTTCTTCTTTTGTCATAATTTCAACCTCCTCATCATCATCGTCATCACTTGAAACTTTTGTTTCTTTATCTGCTTCTATTTCGCTATTCCTTAGTTGTAAAGCAACTTTATTTCTTGCTTCAATAGATGCTTGTTCCTTATTTAAGTCATCTAATTCTTTATTTATTTCTTCCATATTTACTTCTTTTGAAGTATCTTCTAAAAGACTTCTTATTTCTACTTTTCTGTCTTTTATTTCTTTTAATCTTTTTTCGTTCATTTTCTTTTCCTCCTTATCGAACTTTTTAGATTTTAGATTTTGCTATACATATTTCTCTAAGTTTGGCTTGCTCCAAAGCTCTTTGTTCTTTTTCGTACTCCACCTCAAAGAACGACCTAGCAGAAATACTTGTTTGATCATAAGCTGGTATATCAACTACTGAAACATCGTATAGCTTTTTAATACGAGTAATTGTCCTTGTATGTGTTGCTGAATCGTATTCATCTTCTGCAACTACAAAAGCAAAACTCATTTTATCTATGTAGCCACCTCTTATTTCTTCAAGAGTGTTTCTACCATTATTCGTACCGCCAAGAAATGCATCCATTTCCATACAAACGTCATTTAATGATAATTTCAAAGTGTTATTCCTTAATCTTGCAAGAACTGGTCCTCCGTGATTATAGTTAAAAATAACATCTGACATATCACAATTATCAAATGCGTGGCGATCTATTTGTTCATAGAACTTTACTCCCTCATACTCATACAAGCAAGTTGGAACATTGAAAACAACAGGTACACCATGTACATAGTCCTGTTTTTCTTCATCGTTTTCGCTTCTAAGTTCTTTTAATTTGAAATCTGAAAACATTCTTATTTCACGATTTGTTTTATTAACTACATTGTTTTTATTTTTGTTTAGCATTAAGAACAGCCTCCTTTCCATTTGGCAAAATAAATTTTGCATTTGGATTTTCTTTTTTCTTTTTTTCTAAAAGTTCATAACTTATATAATTTTCAAGTTGTATTACTTCTATTGATTTTTTTGAAGTTTCAGTAGTTTCTTCTGTGGCTACTGTTTCTTGTTTATTCTTCATTGCTTACACCTCCTTCATCATTATTTGTTTTATTTCCAGATTGATAATTATCAGCAATTTTTGAATTAATATAATTTAGAGATTGCAAAACCTTTTGTCCTTCTCCATTTGGAAGTGGAGCCATATTAAACATTTCTCTAACATCATCAATCATTAAAACCGCAACTGGTGATAAAGCTTGAACGACAGATACTTTTGTTGCATTAGAAGCATATTGAAGTCTATTTGCTTCAAATGTTATTTCATTACCAAAATTTCGCTCATTATCAGTAAAAATTTTGTTAGTAAAGCATTGACTCATTTGTATAGCAATAGGCTCAATAGCACCCTCATAAAATGCATTCCACTCATTCTCATCAAACTTATTTTGTACTATTGATTCATTTACTCCAAAATAGTCATATATAGCATTTTTTGTATACTCTAATTGGTCTTTCGAAATTGGAGATGTTTTCTCATCAATTGGCTTATAATCCATCTTTGAATCAGTGACAATAATTCCACTTCCATTCGATGAAATTTTAAAATTGTTTTCTACGAATTTATCTCTTTGTTTTGCTAAATCATCTTCTTTAGATGAAATCTTAGCCGATAAAATACCTCTAACACTGTTAATCATCTTTGCACCATTTGACACACCTTGGTCTATCGCGTTTGCTGTATCCAGTGCTGGTCTTAAAGCTCTATTACTGCTTCCAAAAATGTCATTATCAAAAAAATGTCCCCTAAGGTGAATAATTTCTTCATAGGGAACAACTTTTATTTTTCCAGTTTTAAAGATAAATTTTAAATATAATTGTTTTTTATATTCAAGAAGTACAATTTGATTACTCATTAAAGGCCAAAACGCAATTATATCTCCCGACTCGCTACATTCCGGATAAATAAATGCATTATTAGTTAACTTTAAATTTGCAGCTATTTTATAATAAAAACTATAAGCTTCCATCATTGAATTTGGCTTATAGTTTAATATTTTTTCTAATCTAGATGTACCTGTTTTACCTATTCTAGTATGCTTTGCTTTTAATTTTGCAAAGTTCCTACAATATGCATCAACTGCACTTCTTACAATGTTCATATCCCAGGCATTACCTGTATTCATTTGGTATATTGAATTAAAAGAATTTAATAAACTATACATATTAAATTCTGTTGAATTAACTGTATCTTTTATTTTTTCTTTTTCTCCAAATATTGTTTTAAATAAACCTCTCTTTTTCATTTACTCACCCCACGCTATACATAAAATCTTCATAATACTTGACATATAATACCCATGCATTAAGAAGTGATACGGCTCCATCAATTCTACGGCGCTCATTTATTTTTACTGGTTGAATATTATTTAAACCACTCTTTTTTACGCCTGTATTTGTTAGACACCATTTTAATATTGGATTATTATTATAATTTACTTTTTTATCAGCAAGTGCTGCACCCATTTCCCTCATCGGTTGACTCCAAGTAAATGGTCCTTGAGCGACGGCTTCCATTTGAAAACCATTTGATTTCATTTCATCAACCCAATACCCCGCAAGTGCTCTATCATAACCAATAAAAATAGGATCTATTTCATACTCTTGTTGCATTTGAACAAACCAATCTGTTACTTCAGAATAATTTACTCTACTACCTTCACACACAGTAAGCAAACCTCTATCACGCCATTGCTTGTATGGTGCTTCTTGTGTGTTTTTTTCATCTAATCTGTCTATTTTTATTTGCGGTAAAAAATAATGTTGTAATACATATATCTTTTCATCATTTGATTTTCTAACAAGTAAAGTTGCACAAGTTAAATCTGTTGTAGCAGATAAATCACACCCACCTATTGCATAGGTATTCTTTACTTCTTCTAAATCAAAAGTTTCTGTATTATTAACTTCTTCAAAACTCAACCAAGCATTACTTTCATTTTCACGAATATTAAAATCCTTACATAATAAACCTGGTAAATTTTTAGGATCATTTTTAGCACGTTCAACTTCAATAGAAAGATTATGATAACTTTTAATTGTTCCTAAACCTGGATTTGCTTTTATCCAACTATTAGGATCTACCCATTCCTCACGGTTATCTAGCTCATAAAGAATTGGCAAAAAGTGATCATCAACAATTTCTTCATCTGCAACTCTGCATGCATACTCATATTTGTCATCATAAATACATTCTCTAACTGTACCTGCGGTTGTTATCATCACGAGAAGAGGTTGTCTTCTTGAAGTCATAGATTGTTTCATGACCTCATATAAGTTTCTATCTTTGATTGCGTGTAACTCATCAATAATAACTGCATGGCTATTTAACCCATCTAGTGTATTAGAATCAGAAGCTAATGCTTCAAAAATAGATGATGTTGCATTGAAATATAAATCATTTCTTCTTTTCTTTAGAACAGACCTTAACTCTGGACTTTGCTTTACCATATTGCAAGCCTCTGTTAAAACCTTTTTTGCTTGTTCTTTTTTTGTTGCAACTGAATAAACTTCTGCGGCACCTTCGTAATCCGCAATTAACAAATACAATGCAATTGCTGAAAGCATAGTTGTTTTACCATTTTTACGTCCAACAAGAAACATTGTTTCATTAAATCTTCTATATCCAGTTTTTTTATCTAAAAAACCAAAAACAGCCTGAATATATGCTTTTTGAAATAACTCAAGTTTTAGATCTGCACCTAATTCACCTTGGGATTGTTTACAAAAAGTTTCTGCAAACTCTATTGGTCTATTAGCAATTTTTTCATCAAAATAAAATAGACAATTTGGATTGTCCATTTCATTTACTAATCTTTCATAAACTTTTTTAACTCTTTTACTTGTTTTTATTTCGCCAGATTGTATTTTACTATTATACTCTCTAATATAATTCATATTACTTACCTTTTGGTTTAGTAACAAAATTCATTAAAGCATTACCTTCTTTTGTTGAAGGTAAACCATCTGGCAATAATTCACATAATTGTTTTATGATTGATGTATAATTTTTTATCATAGTGTTATAAACAGATGCTTCTGTAGATACTTTCGTACCCCATTGATTACTACCATTTTGATATTCTTCAGTAACACCATTTTCACTTATGTAAAGTTCCAACTTTTTTAATTCAACTGACATAAAAGCGGCACTTTCTATAAGTTTATTTACTAAATTCTTTTTACCTTTTGGTATATTTTTGAATATTTTTTTAAGTTTTTTTAACTCTGTAGAAAATTTATCATCTTCTTTTAATTCTTTAGAATTAAGTTTCTCATTTCCCATATTTGCACCACCTTTGACTACACCCCCCTCATGCGACCGAATCGGTTATAGAAAGGACTCAAGCGCGGTTCACTGGAAAGTGTTTTTTATTTTAATTTAGGGGGGAGTTTTTTATTTCAATTGACACTGCTTGCTCTGGATTAATTAATACTTTATTACCTTCTTTTGTTGTTAATAGTACTAAGCCTTCATCAAGTGCTTGCGCTAACTCTTCTACAGTACCACTAAAAACAATATCATAACTAATCACAATATTATTTGTATAAATTATTAATGACATTGTCTATACTCCTCTCAACTAAGTTTCCGTCATCATCAAACATAAGATATTTATCTGTACATAATTGACCTTCATGTTCTAACGCATGACATACTCTACACAATAACTCTAGATTATTTTCATTTAAAGTTATTGCCGGATTATGAATATTATTAGGTGTTAAATAGATTTTATGATGTACGATTTCACCTGGGCCAAATGCTCCGGAACAACGTTCACATATTCCATGATTTTTATTGAATATATAGTTTCTAGTCTTACGCCAAGCACTTGAACGATAAAATTCTTTTGCAAAATCTTTAGCCATAATACCTCCAAACACACAAAAAAACACGCTTGCAAACCAAACGTGTTTATCAATTTCTAATAATTTCATTGTACACATTATATTATGAAAAAATTGGTATGTCAATTGCGTACTTATTGCACTAGTTATTGCATTTTTGTCAATAGTTAAGTTCTTTAATAACATCTTCTGGATAAAGATAAACCTTTATTTCATTAATTAAACGCTTATTATTTCTCCAAATAGTGGTTGTATCTTTTTCAAAATAATCTGCAATATCTTGTTGTGTTTTATTTTCAAAGTATTTCAACTTAATAATTTCTATATACTTATCATCACTAAATTTTTTTATAATACGATTTATTCTGTTAATTATAAGTTGTGTTCTTTTAATACTTGAATAAATATTTTCTATTATTTCTTCTTCTATTTCGTCATAATCTTTATGTACACCTTCTGGCATTTTAACTATTGATTTAGATTTACCTCTTAATCCATATGATCTTATTTCTTCAATTTCTTCTTCACGATCTTTTATTGATTTTTTTAAATCGTTGTATCTATAAAGAAGTGACTCAGTATTTTGAAACGTTGAATTATTTTTTCTTAAAATATTTCTTTTGTTCAATTCTTCAATTATATAGTTTGTTATTTCTTTAAGATTTTGTGTTCTTTCTTCGTTGGCTGTTATATCTGCAGCCATATTACTTTTCCTCCTTCTTATTACTTTCAATAATATAATCTAAAAATGTATATTTTCCCTTTTCTCTATGATAACACCAAACAATTTTATTTGCTTCATTTCTTTGATAACCAATACTCATTAAAAGTTTAACAAAACGTTTTCGTGAAATCTTCATTTTTTCAAATATAAATATTTTATCTTTTAAATTTTCAAAAACATTAACATATGCTTTACAAATATTTTCTATAACATCTGTAAGCGGTAGAAGAGCTTTTTTAAAAGCATCGCCCAATTCTTTTGTAGCTTCTTCTATTGGTTGCACATCATTTTTCACTAGACAATACCTCCGGCTTATTTTCCTCCTCTATTTTTTCTTGTTGTAAATTCATATATTTACAAAAACATTCTTCTGAACAAAAACAATTTTCTCCTTCTGTATCAAAAAAACAAATTTGTAAATAATTATCTAAGCATTTGTAAAATGTATCTTCAATAATGATTCCACAAAAAGAACAACGAACATTATTATTCATACTATTTTTTCCTTTCTTCTAAATATTTATTTACTAAATCAGGATTAGTAGTATATAGAATTTCATTTTCATTTTGATATTCTACTTTGACACTACCACCATATCCGTTATAAACTTCAAAGGTTTTAATTCCTTTATTAATTAAATTAACACCTTTTGTTTTTGCTTTTGATCTAGTTACCATTGTAGTACTATCCCAGAATAATTTTTTTCTAATAAATGCTCCAAAATCTTGACGCCATTGCTTTTGATTAAAATTAACTATTAATGGTTTTGTTTCCCATCTAGAATTATAAGTTTTAGCCATTTTTCATTTACCTCCTATATTCTTTTTTTAGATTTTTCTGGAAGTTAATGATATTTCTTGCTGCTTTAATTTTTTAATTAATAATTCCTTTTCTTGTTGTAATCGTTCGATTCTATTAGTTAAATAATTTATAAATTTTTCTTTTTATTCAATTACTTCGATTGAATTATCAATTTCTTCATTTATAATTAAAATTAAATCTTCTTCTGATTCATTCATCTTTATTTCCTCCTAATTTATCATAATAATCATCTACATCACCACTTAAATCATTAAATATAATCATTATCTTTGTTTCCCATTTTGAATTACTAGGAACAAAATTTTGTGACAATACATATGCTAATTCATTCCAACTCATATATTGTAATTCTGGTGCTTTATATTTATTACTATTTTTAATTTTTTCTATTTGTTCTATAATATTTGCTATTCTTTCTTCATTAAAATCACATTCTTCATCAATTACCTTAATTATTTCATCTGCTATTTTTTGAAAATTTCTCATTATTTTCCTCCTTTTTCTTATAGCCACCTAAACAACCTGTTTGATTATCTTTGATTTTATTAGCATATAATATACATATTTTAGGTAGAAAATCATAATTAGGTTTTGAACAAAAATAACATTCTTTGCATTCAGTACAAGGTTCAAATCTTTTTTCTATTTCTTCAATGTTTTCTGATAAACATAATTCTCTATCTTTTTTCATATTATCAATATAATTCATTTAATCAACCTCATTTTCATAAATATTTCCTATTACTTTTGAAAGCCTAGCATTAATCAATTTAGGTGCAACTCTTGTTGAACTACCGCCATGTAATCCAGCATAGAAACAGCCTTTATCAAATTTAACTTCTTCAATATGTTTACCAGTACTGTCTTTGTATTCAATAATGTCACCTTCATAAATTTCTATACCATTTTTATCCTTCAAACCTGTGTATTCCATAATAGGCAATTCAGTTTCATTAACTATTGTTCCGCCAAAATCATCATCAAAATCATCATATCCTCGACATTTAAGATTATTTTCTTCAAAATAAAGTTCGTATACATCAAATTCATTATCATATCCACATAATGCAACATCTTTAAGATAAATCATTTTATTGTGAACACTGTCCCATGTTCTAAATTTTATTTCTCTATTCATTACTATCACTTCCTTGTTCTAACTCTACAACTTGTAATCCCTGCCATCTGTCTAAACTATCAAACTCTTCTTCTGTTGCTTCTAAATCATCACAATTTTTGTCTAATATTTTTATTATATTTTTTATATCTTCTTTTAGTTGTTTATTTTCTTGCTTTAAATCGCAATACTTTTCAAAATAAAAATCATGTAATTCTTCTAATTTAGTATAAGAGCAACCATATTCTTCATCTAGCCATTTATTTATTGCTTCTAAATTCATTCTTACACCTCTTTTAATATATCTAGCAAGTCCCTAGTTTGCCACTCATTTAATTCTAAAAAACCATCTTTTCTTATATGCTGTTTAATTAATTCATATACTTTATCAATAACTTCTTTTTGCTTTTTGACTTGTTTTTCACTCTTTTCAAATGCCTTTGCAATAGCACAAACAAACCATAATTGTTCTTGATTAAATGTTTTTACGACTTTCATTTCATCAACACTATCTAATATTGGTATTTTAACTTCTATATAATCTTTATCCATATTCTTATTTCTCCTTTCTTTTCGCCTGATTTTATCATGTCAAACTACTTTTTCTTAATTGGTAATGTTAGCATTATTTACCTCCTAATTTTGCATATATAATTCCCATTATAAAACTACCAGCTAAAATAAAAATTGATTTTATTATTCCTTTATATTCTCCAATAGAAAACTCCCAAATCATCAATAATAACCATATTATTAATAATATTAAATAAAATATCTTTTGCTTTTTTGTCATTATTTACCTCTTTTCATATAACAGTTTTTACTATAGTCTGTTCCACTATTAATTTCTATATTTAATGATTTATTTATTAAATCTTTTTGTATTTGTTTTACTAACATTTCAGGAGTTAGTATTATTGGTACTGCTGCTGGATTAATAGTATCTGCTACCACTCTATCAACTTTAATTTTTTTTGGTATTAAGTAAGCACATAATGTTTTGTTATTACAAGTATCTTTTTTTGAACATTTTTGACATTTAGGATTTAACATTGCGCCAGTTTCTAATTTATCTTTCATCGAATTTATTCTCCCACATTTCTTTCAAAATATATAATTTTCCTTTATGTACTTTATATTTGATTTTAAAATTAAATTCTTTACTACACAAATACATTGGTTTAATAAATAATAATTTTATTCTGTCTATTAAACTTATATATTTTATTGCATTTTTATAGTTTAAACTATATCTATTCATATGATTATTACTCCTCTGGCATTTTATAAACAATAAAATTTTGCAATGGTTTTATTTCATAACTTGGTTGTTCAATAATGGGTAATGTATCAGTTTTAAATCTTTCTCTTAATTTTTCTTGATCAGATGGTGAGAAGAAAACATTTGATTTAATTATTATTGTACCGACCAATATATTTTGAATCTCTTCTAATACCTCTAATGCTCTATTTTTTGTTTTATAAACTCCTAAAATTCCTTTACAATCATTAAATAATGAATGCACTTCTTTTTCATAATCATCTGACATATCTAAATATGAAATGTTATCTATTTTTACTAATTTTGTTTTATCTTGACTTCTTATCCATAAATCCATTTTTCTACCTCCTAAATTATTTGAATCTAAAATCATTTAAAATTTTAGATATTTCTTTTTTTGTTTTTTGCTGATATTGTGATGTAGTTTTCAAACTTTCGTGTCCGAAAATATCTGCAACTGTTTGATTATCATTAATTTTTTTAGTTATTTCTTTACCTAACAAATGTCTGAATGCATGCGGATGTCCTTTTTCTAAATCAATTCTTGCTAAGCCTGTAACTTTGTGAACTTTCTTCCACATTGTTTTTCTTGTGTAAGGTTTCCCTTTTTTATATGGAGATGGGAATAGATAACCTTTATTAATTTTCTTTTCTTTAGCATATTTTAAAACTTCTCTTCTAAGCCACGCAGGAAAAGGTACTTCATTATACTTACCTTTTGAATAAATTTTTATATAATCCTCATTATGCTTAGATTCTTTAAGTGATTCAATAGTTATTTCTAAAATTGCAGAAACTCGCATTCCTGTATATGAAGCAATAAGAATAAAATAATATGCAATTATATCATTTTTCCTCGCTGCTCTTAGTATTCTTTTATAATCTACAACTGTTGGAACATTTTCTAAATAATGTTTTTTTTGCTGTCGTAATTGTTTTATTTTTAAATCATCATGCTTTAAGTAAGAAAAATATTTATTCAAGATCACGATGTACTTATTTATTGTTGTAATCTCATACTTTTTATTTTCTTTCATATAATCTCTGTAATTGATATAATCATTTTTATTAAAATCTATTTTATTCTGTTCTTTTAAATAATTAATAAATTGATTTATGTTTGTTTTATATACTTGTAAACTTGATTGCTTTATTTCCGAATCTCTTAAATCTGTTACAAAATTATCAATGCTATTCTCTAATTCTTCAATGGTCATCTAAATCACCCCTATTGCTATATATTAGAGGTAACATTCACAAATAATTTTGTTACCTCAGTATAATAGCCTCTTTTTCTTTATAATTATTGGTTTTAAATAATTTTTTTAGTAAAAATAGTTTTTAAATTTTTCATACCTTTTTATAATGCTATTTTTTACTATTAAATGTTCTTTCTAATCTGCTTATCTCATTTTGAATATTTATAAGTGAAATATATTTACCAGCAATTATACTTTCTTCATCTTCTAATTTTGATACAGGAACTGGTTTAAGATTTTTTATAAATCCTTTTTCGTTTTTTATAAATCTTTTTATGGATTGTAATATATATATTGTTTCAACTAACGATTTATCTTTTTTATTAATAATTTTCTTTTGCTCTATAATATAAGTTTTCATACTATTTATTTTTTGATTGTAGCCAATATCCATAACAACAAGTCCAATCAATAAACCAACTAAAAGGGATATAACACTTATTATCATAATGAATCATCCTCACTTTCTGAATTTGGAGTAAGAAAATTGCTTAAAGCCTCTTCTAATGTTTCATTTTCTATAACAATACTTCTATATTCTTTTTTTAAATTCTCATTTTCTTTAGTTATTTCTGCAAAATCTTTTTCACGATCTGTATTAATAGTTTCTAGTTTTTTTGTAAAATCAGTAAGTATTAAACAATATAAGAAAATTGCAAATAATAAAATCACTAATAAAATAATCAATATATTTTTAAATTCATTTGATAAAGTGAAATTAATATAATTATCAAATATTTTTTTAATTTTAATTCTCAACTTCTTCATTTTCTACACCTTCGCTATAATATTCTTTTAAAATTGCATCTTCAAATAATTTGCGACAATCTTTGTTAAGTGGATGAGCTACATCTGAATAACTTCCATCTGGCATTTTCTGACTAGGCATTGAGATAAATAAATGATCATCACCTCTAATTATTTTTATATCTTTTACAATAAATACATTATCAATTACAGCAGATGCAACACCAATAAGTCTCGTATTTGCGGCATCATTTAATTTTTTTGTTTTTACACTAGTTATTCTCATTTTTCTTTTCCTCCATAAATTTTGATTGCAATTTATAACCTTCTAGTTCCCATATTTTATTACATAGTTTTTCCATACATATTTCTTCTCCAACTTTCATATCGAAGTTTGAAGGATCTACGCAGCTAGAGCTCTCAACAATTACAAAGTCATTAGGCAATGTAGCTTTTAAAACTGTTGTTTTATCTCCGTATTGTTCAACTTTAATTAGTGTATCTTTTAAAATGTTATCTATATCTTTTTTTGTTATTGAATTTTTCATATTTTTTCCTCTTTCTTTCTAATTATTTAACCAGTCATAATTTAATAATTCTTCTGGAATAACGGCTTGTCCATTTTCTTTCATATTTTGAATTAATGAATTATAAGTCTCTGTTTTTCTTTCATCCCAACTTTCAAATGTTTCATTAGGATGTTTTATTTTGAAGTCTGGCGACTCTTTATTTTTACATAGATGTTTTTTCATACAATAAAAACATGACTCTGATTTAAATTTACTTCCTAAGTGACATATGTTTTCGCATGCGCTATTATTACACACACTAGTATTAGTATCAGTTTCAGTATCAGTATCAGTATCAGTTTCAGTATCAGTATCAGTTTCAGTATCAGTTTCAGTATCAGTATCGGGTTTTTTGGCTTCTGTTGGGTTTTCTCCAAAACCATTCGGTTTTTCTGAATTTTTAGGTCGCCCACCACGTTTACCATTTTCTTTGTTTTTTTCACATTTTTTGATATATTTTTGAGTTTCTATATCAATATTGGTTTTCATAAAACTAAAAGCCATATTTAAAACACGATCTTCTTTTGTGTAATGAGGTAAAACACCATTTTTTACATAATTATTTACATCTCTAATAAGTCGTCCAAGTTCTTCATCTGTTAATAAATTAAAATGATCATCATAATCGCAATGCATTATATAACTATCTTTCATGTTCTACCTCCAATCGTTCCATTTTTTGACTTTACCCTCAAAATTTGGTACAATTAGAGAGTAAATTACAAAGTTTACAATTTGATTTATGAGTTCTAGTACAATTCATAAATCTTTTTTTATACTTTATTTTCATAATCTTACTTACTTAAAGAATGTTGTCTAATTTCGTAATATGTACATATATATCCTTTACTTTTATCACAATCATTAGCCAACTTCTTAAAGTTATTAACTCCTTTCATAATTATTAATGTTATTATTGTTATAAATAATATAAATAGAGTTACTTTAACCCATTTTTTTAATTTACGTTTCTTTTTCATAGCCTTCTTATCCTTTCAATGATGCTTGTCCATTATTTTTTATAAAAAAGTTAAATAAAATTATTGTTAGGGTTTTCTTTTAACTTTTTTAATTGCTTATTTGTATAAAACCATTTTGAAGTATCAATTCCTCTTGTTTTTGCTGAATCTGCTATCTCATTAATCACATCATAAATTTGTGTTAATTTTCTTTTTATTTGTTCTTCCGTAGGAATATTTTTTATACAAATTTTAACCTTTGTTTGGTCAAGCTTAAAATCTTTTATTGTGTGGTAACTTTCTTTCATTTCAACACCTCATTAAATCTTATGTTATTCAGTGTCTGATTTTTCGTTTGATGGTATGTCGAATTCTTTAAATAAATATTCCAAATCATAATCTGGAAAATGATTCTGTTTTATCAAAAACATTTCTTTTCTTGTAAATTCAGTTCGACCTGCGAGTTTATTATTCAATGTCTTTTCAGATTTAAAATCTAATGTCTTTATTAGATCATCATTACTTACCTTAAATCTTGCCATTTCTGCTAACAAGTTTCTAAACATTACTATTCCTCCTCTATTCTAATAATTACCTTTCTAGGTAACTTTAACACAAGCATATACCTTTTTAGGTAATATGTCAATACATTTTTTGTATTTTTTTACCTTTTTAGGTAATTTTTTACTTTACTTAGTAAATATTAAGGTGTATAATCTATTTTGAAAGGAAGTAATATATATGGATTTTTTAGATAAATTAGAATATTTAATGAAAGAAAAAAATATTAATAATTTAAACGAATTATCAATAAAAAGTAATATTCCTTATACTACACTAAAAGGATTTTATACAAGAGGAACAGATAAAATACAAAAGTCCACATTAAAAAAACTTGCTGATTTTTTTAATTGCACTTTGGATTATTTAGTTTGTGATGATGTAATAGAACCATCTAAACACTTTGCACCTGGACAAGAATATAAGGAAATATATAAAATTAAACGTGCTTTAAAGGAAGCAGGATTTTTAGATGACAACGAGGAGTTAAGTGACGAAAATCTAGCAAAAATAACAGACTTCATCATTGCTAACAAAAAATTTATAATTGGAGATGACAAATAAAAAAGTCTATTCTTTATCAAGAATAAACTCTATTGTTTGTTTAATATTTAGATTATATTTTTTCATTATTAAATATAATCTAATAATATTAATATCCATGTAACCCCTCCTTGAGGTTATATATTATAAATTTTTAAGTTAAATTTTACCAATTATTAAAAAATAGTTGAAAGGATTAATAAAAAATGATAAATTACGAAATAAAAGATAAAAATACATCATTAATACTATGTATATTCGGAGGTTGGTTTGGATTACATCACTTCTATAATAAAAAAATAGGATTAGGATTATTATATTTATTTACAGGTGGATTATTTTGTATAGGTTGGATTTTAGATATTGTTAAAATTGTAAATTTAAACAATAATTCAAAGGTTATAAATAATGACAGAAAAAGAATATGCGTTAATTGTAAAAGAGAAATTAAAAACAATAGTTTATTTTGTCCATTCTGTGGATATGATTTAAATACCTTTAAAAATACAAATAGTGAAAAGAATACTTTTAGAAATATAAATAATGAAAAGAATACTTATACAACAAATACCTTATATAAAAACGGTAAGGCCAGAAAATTAGTAGATGATTATATTGTATTTGACTTGGAAACAACAGGACTTAATGCAAATGATGATAAAATTATAGAAATTGGTGCACTTAAGTATAAAAATAATGAACTAATTGATACATTTAATGTTTTAATAAATCCTGAGATACATATAAGCAGTAGAATAACAAAAATAACTGGAATAGATGATGATATGGTTAAGGATTGTAAAACAATAGAAAAAGTATTACCAGATTTTATAAATTGGATTGAAGATTATACTTTAATTGCACACAATGCAAGTTTCGATCTTGGATTTATTGAATCCAAATTATTCGAACAAAACTTAAAATTAATTCAAAATAAAAATATAGATACATTATATTTAGCAAGAAGATATATAAATGATACAGAAAATCATAAATTAGAAACTTTAAAAGAATACTTCAACTTAAAATATAATTCACATAGAGCAACAGATGATTGCTATGTAACTAATCATGTATACCAATATTGTAAATCAAAAGAAGAAGAAAAGAAAAAAATAAAAGCGTAAAAAAAGACACTCCATGTTGACGCATGAAGTGTTGAAATGAAAAACCAATAAGTTACCACACTTAACAAAAAATAGAGACTAAATAGAAACTATAATTGTATAGGTTTTTCTATACAATTATAGCATAAAATTAAAGAGAAAGAAAGTGCTATAATATGAATTTAACTACAATTTTAGAAATTTTAAATATACAAAAAAATCTAACTGTTGACGAAATACTGGACCAACTTATAATCTATTTAAGAAAGTCAAGAAAAGACTCAGATTATTTCAAAGAGGAATCTGTTGAAAAAACACTACAAAGACATGAAAAAGAATTACAAGATTTTATTATTAACATATTCGGAAAACCTATTCCAGAAAAAAATATTTATAGAGAGGTTGCTTCTGGTGATACTATTGAGGATCGTCCTGTTGTTCAAGAAGTGTTATCAATAGTTGAAAGACAAGACATTAAAGCAGTTGTTTGTATAGAAGTAGAACGTTTGGCTCGTGGTAGTTCAATAGATCAAGGAATAATAGCACAAACATTTTTATATACAAACACAAAAATAATAACCCCATTTAAAATTTACAATTTAGAAAATGATGATGATTTATCTTATTTTGAGGATGGTTTATTCCAAGCTAGAAAGTATTTAAAATATACTAAAAAAATATTAACCAGAGGTCGTGTAAGAAGTGTAAAAGATGGAAAATATGTAGGTTCCGTTTTGCCATATGGATATACAAAAGAAAAATTAATAAACGAAAAAGGATTTATACTAATCGAAAACGAAAGTGAATCAAGGGTAATTAGACTTGCAGCAAGTATATTGCTAAATGGATTAAATACGACTTATCAAGTAAAAGAAAATGATACTTTATGCAGTATTGCAAAACTTTTTGGAGTAAGAAAAAACATAATTGTAAATCCTAATATGAAAATAGGAAGTAATCTAAAACTAACTTTAAATAGTAAATGTGTTAATTATACAATTAAAGAAAATGACACAATAGATAATATCGCATCTAATTATAATATTGATATAAATAATATTCATATACCTAATGATTATTTTACGAAAGGAGAAGTTATTAACATTGTTATTAACGATATGGGTACAACGAATACTGCGCACTATTTTAATTATCTAGGTATTAAACCAAGAAAATCAAATAGTTGGACTGCTTCAATGATAAGAAATATATTAACAAGTCCATCTATTTATGGGTATTTAACTTGGAATAAAAGAAAAACAGTTAAAATATTACAAAACGGCCAAATAATCAAAAGAAAACCATATTCAAATGATTATATAATTGCGAGAGGAAAACACAAACCTATATTAGATGAACAAACAAAAATAAGAATAGAGGAAAAATTAAAATCAAATAGATCTAAATGTATTTCTAGTGAAAAAGAAATAAAAAATCCACTTGTTGGATTAATGAAGTGCGGTTATTGTGGAAATAGTATGCACAGAAGACCATACTATGAAAAAAAAGACAAAAAGAATAGAAAAAAAAGATGTTATCCTGTTGATAAAAAAAAATTAAGGCTGATTTTAAGAGAAAATAAAGGAAACTATAGTTTAAATGACATTGCACGTTCTTTACACGTTTCCAAGAGTATCGTAGATCACTGGTTTTCAAGTAATGATGAAAAATTTACTATTCCACGCGCTAATAAATGGTATGAATTAAAGAAACTTTTAAACATTAAAACTGATGAATTTGATAAAGCGATAACAACTTTCAAGGAAGTTCCAGAAAATGTACATAGAGACACATTAATTTGTAGTAAATTAAGATGTGAATGTGTTTCTAGCGATTTAGATCTAGTAGAAAAAAAGATATTAGAATCATTAGCAGAGTTAGAAATAGATTATAAATACTACATAAATAATTACGAAAAAGAAATAAAAAAGCAAATAGACACTAATAAAGACTTACTAGATATTATTAATAGTAAAATAAATAAATGTAAGATGCAAATAGAAAAAGCCTGTGAATTAGTGGAAAATGGTACTTATACTAAAGAATTATTTATTAATAGAACAAATGCTTTAAATTTAGAATTGGATAAATTGAAAGATAAAAAAAATCAAATTATAAAAAATAAAGATGTTGATAAGGAACTGAAAAGTAAAAAGAAAATAGTTCCAATAATAGAATTAATTTTAAAACAATATTCTGATGAACTAACACCTGAAGAAAAAAATAAACTATTAAATTTAGTTATAGAAAAAATAATTTATAAAAAAGATAAAGGTGGAAAGGATAATAAAAACAACTTTTCTCTAGATATTATCTTGCACGATTTTGATTGACAACTTAAATGTACTAATGAAATGGCACATATTGAAATAATAAGTGCGATGGTATATCAACTTTTAGATGGTGCAACTCCTGAAGAGTTAAAAAAAGCAGGTCTTGGAAGTCAGTATACTGAACACAAAAATGCTGTTTTCCCACAAGATGCGAACGGAATACCTTTTACTGCCGCATATTTTGCTGTAACTGGTGATCCTTTAACAGACCTTGCTGAAGATATGGCTGCTGAACAAAAAGCAAGAACTGTATATGAAAATCTAATGGATTTAACTGATGATGAAGATATTTTAGCGCCTCTTTCATTCTTAAGAGAAAGAGAAGTTGTCCATTATGAAAGATTTAAAGCATTATATGAAGAATATGCTAAAAAAATGCTTGGAAACAAAAGTTATTTAATATAAAAAAAGATCTCTTAAAAAGAGATCTTTTATTCTTCCATAATATCTATTAAGTATTTTGCTGTTCTAATCATTTGACTTGTATAACTCATTTCGTTATCATACCAAGCAGCTACTTTAACAAGTTTTACACCACCTGATTCAATTACTTTTGTTTGTGTTGCATCAAATAATGAACCATATCTAATTCCAATAACATCACTTGAAACTATTTCATCTTCAGTATATCCAAGTGTTACATTAGCAGCTTTTTTAAATGCTTCATTAATTTCTTCTTTAGTTACATCATCTTCTAAAACACAAGTAAGTTCCACTATTGAACCTGTTACTACTGGAACTCTTTGTGCAGTTCCATCTAATTTACCATTTAATTCTGGTATTACAAGTCCAATTGCTTTAGCTGCTCCTGTTGAATTTGGAACAATATTAGAAGCTGCTGCTCTAGCTCTTCTTAAATCACCTTTCTTATGTGGTGAATCAAGTGTATTTTGATCATTTGTATAAGCATGTATTGTACTCATAAATCCAGTTCTAATTTTAAAGTTATCATTTAATACTTTAGCAACTGGTGCCAAACAGTTTGTTGTACAACTAGCTGCTGATATAATCTTTTCATCACCATCTAATTCTTCATGATTGACATTATATACAATTGTTTTTACATCTTCCCCAGCAGGTGCTGATATAATTACTTTTTTTGCACCAGCAATTATATGTTTCATTGCTTTATCTTTACTTGTAAAGAAACCAGTACATTCAAGTACTACATCTACATCTAGTTCTTCCCATGGAAGTTTTTCAGGATCACTTTCTTTATATACTCTTATATTTTTACCATCTACAACAATATCATCTTCTGTATATGTTATTCTATCATCTAAAAATCTACCTTGTGCAGTATCATATTTAAGTAAATGCGCAAGCGTCTTTGTATCTGTTAAGTCATTTATTGCGACTACTTCTATATCACTATCATCATATACTTGTCTAAATGCAAGTCTTCCAATTCTTCCAAAACCATTTATTGCTATTCTAACCATTTTATAAGTCCTCCTATAATTTAAAATATCCTCCGCCAATAAATTCTCTTACTATTGAATCTACTGGTATATAATCATTACTAATAGGTAAAATATTTTTAAGTAAATTTAATAATCTTACTGCCTCTTTATACATTGGATCACTTTCTTCTACTGAATAAAGAAGTGGTTCAGCGTAAGTTTTAAGTACACCAAGTTCATATATAAGTGATGTATTAAATATAACATCTGCTTCATCTTGGAAAGGAAATACATACTTTTCTTCTCCTTCTCTTACTTTACCCCAAGAAGATAATGTATCACTCGCACTATAACCTCTTGTTCTATTGTCTCTTACAATTCTTCTTAAAAGTCTATTATCTGTTGTTCTTATTCTATTGTGATTATCTAAAGAAAGTACAGTAAGTGGACATAAATAAATCTTATATTTGTTTTTCTTATCTATTGAATAAGTAAGTTCTTCATTTAAAGCATGTAATCCTTCTACTATTAATATTTCCTTTTCTCCAAGTTTTATACTTTCATCTGATAATTCACTTTTTCCTGTTATAAAATTATATACTGGGAGAGTTACTTCTTTTCCATCTAATAAATCTTTCAAATTTTTGTTAAATAATTCAACATTTATAGAGTTTAGTGATTCGAAATCATATGAACCATCTGGTAATCTTGGAGTTTTATCTCTATCTAAAAAATAATTATCTATTGATATTGCGATAGGATTTAATCCAAATCCTTTTAAAAATAACTCAAGTTTTTTACTTGTTGTTGTCTTACCTGAACTAGATGGACCAGCAAGTAATATTAATTTTAATTTTTTATTATTATAAATTGTTTCTGCTATTTTAAATAGTGAATTATTTTGTATATTTTCACTTAATAATACAATGTCATCTACACTACCTTTTGTTACTTTATTATTTAGTGAACTTACATTTTCAATACCTAGTTTTTCACTCCATTCATCATATTTTTTAAACTCATTAAATAATTTATCATGATGTTTATATACAGGTATTTTGTTTAAATAATATATATTAGGATATCTAAGTACAAAACTATTTTGATCAATATATGTTAATTTAAATTCTTTTAATGCCCCTGTACTTACAGGTAAATAAGAAAAGAAATAATTATATATATCCATTAATCTATATAAATTAACATTAGTATTTACTGAATATTTTAATACATTTACTTTATCATAACTTTTTGTACTTTTGTAATATTCTATAGCCTCTAATCTATTTACTAAATTCTTTTGTATTGGTAAATTTCTTTTTACAATTTCCTTCATTTCTCTTGATACTTTATCAAGATCTTCTTTAGTTATCTTTTTATGTGTCTTTATATATATTCCTTTATCAATGGAATATTTTACTTCTATTTCTGAATTAAGCATATTAAGGCATGCTTTTTCTAGAACAAATATAAGACCACTTTCATAAACTCTATTACCAGTTGGTGATGTTAAATCAAAAAAATCAACAGTAACATCATCAGTTACTTTATAATTAAGTTCATATGGCCTTCCATTTACTTCAGCCATTATTATTGTTTCTGAATAATTATCTTGAAAATCCTTTGATATATCTTCTAAAGTTATATCTTTTGGGTACATATATGATTTACCTAAATATGTTACTTTTACCTTTTCCATTTTTATCCTTCCTATTCTCACTATAAATTTTATCATAAAATACACATTTTTGTCACTAATTTATAGGAATATTTATAGAAATTATTGATAACATATTAATGGGTGAATAAAATGAATTTAATACCAAATGTATTAGAAAAAACTAGTAGTGGAGAAAGAGTATATGATTTATACTCAAGACTTCTTCAAGATAGAATTATTCTTTTATCTGGAGAAATAGATGATAATTTATCTAATATAATAGTATCTGAACTTCTTTATTTAGATTCTATTAATCATGAAGATATAAATATCTATATTAATTCTCCAGGTGGTAGTATAACAAGTGGTATGGCAATATATGATACAATGAATTATATTAAAAGTGATGTATCAACAATATGTATAGGTATGGCAGCATCTATGGCAGCATTTCTTTTATCAAGTGGTAAAAAAGGCAAAAGATATGCACTTCCTAATGGTGAAGTAATGATTCATCAACCATTAGGAGGAGTAAATGGTCAAGCAACTGAAATAAAGATTGCTGCAGACAGAATACTAAAACTTAAAGATAAATTAAATAAGATTTTATCAAAAAATACAGGTAAAGATTTAGAAACAATCGCACGAGATACTGAAAGAGATTATTTCATGGATTCTAATGAAGCATTTAATTATGGTATTGTTGATAAAGTATTAGATAATGAAAAAATATCAGAATAAAGCTGATATTTTTTTAATATTATGCATAATAATTTTTTTATTTTAAGTTATTAATTTCATCAATTGTTAAACCAGTTACATCTGATATATCTTCCATAGACATATTTTTCTTAAGCATATTTTTAGCAATATTTATTTTTTCATTTGATATACCATCAGATTTACCAGAATCATATCCAGAATTATACCCAGAACTATAACCATTTTCTTTAGCATCTTCTATGGCGTCCTCTAATATACACTTATTTTCATAAGCTTTCTTTTCTTCTTCATCATATAACAAAG
>ERZ773208.425-NODE-425-length-40417-cov-7.012983_pt1 | contig 40417 bp, 62 predicted proteins | sample MGYA00581006_ERZ773208 | MGnify/ENA primary metagenome ERZ773208 (study PRJEB29015, sample SAMEA2737793) | human gut metagenome | biome: human gut; feature: human-associated habitat; material: faeces | place: China | collected 2012 ... | reverse complement strand
CAAATCTAACCCCCGCGACACGCCGAGCCAGACACACATTTTGACCCTTAACCCTCCTTCGGCGAGCGCTGGGATCGCGATGCTGGGAGATATGAGGTCGCTCGCGGCGACAGCGAAATGCTTAGCGATTTGTTCTATCTCCTCCAAGGTGAAGGGGGATTTGTTCAGCAAACGACGCTTGAGCGTGGACAAGGGAATCTTCGTTGCTCCTGCGAGCGCTTCAATGCTTTCGCGGCGAGAACCAAGCAGCGCACGAATATTCGACACTGCAAGTTTGTTGAGACTTAAGTAGTTCATGTGAACTATTTATAGTTCAAGGAAACTACTCGTGTCAATTTCTGGACTATTTGGCGTGTCGGTGGAATAATCTAGTCCATGAAGAATATTTCGACTTTCGGTAAAGCAATGGCGCAGGTCATGAAAGGACGCATGGCATTTCATGGCGTGACGCAAGCGGAAATGGCTGCAGCAATTCAGCTCAGCCAGTCGCAGCTGTCGAAGATACTAAGAGCTGAGAGAACCATTGATCTCGAATCCTTTGAGGCGTTTTGTGAAGCGTTGGATGAGAATGCAGCAGATCTCGTTAAAGCCGGGGAGTCGATAGCTAGGAGGATCCAAAACAACTCGCCAGAGTCATTTGTGCCGGCGGCAACTCTCGTATTTGTCGAAGGCGATGAACGCCTAGATAAGCCAAAACCTGCACTCAACGGCGAGCGCTTTGTTGTTGATGAGCAGGCACGAGTGGCTGAAACTCTCCGAAAACTCCAGCGAGGCGATATGGACATCGTTGCCTACGAGGACGAGCACAAGTTCGACGGGGACGGTGACGAGCCGGCGTAAAGCCGGATGTGGTGCCATGCGGCGCCTTCGTTTTTCATGTCCGATCGCGATTTAATTGATATTAATTAGGCCATCAGCTACATTTATTTGACTTATTTCTCTCCTTATCTTATAGTTTCTATAACTAAGAGCCTAATCGGGAAAGAGAGACGGAACAATGGATATGAAATATAGGAGTTTGGCACGGTCATTCCATGCCGATAGGTCCAATGACGCCTTCAACAACCATGCGAAGCTTGCCCGGCAACGGCTCGAGGCGGACTCCACGTTCAGGACCGGGGTCGTCACCCCTCTGGGCGAACTGTTCGCCGCCACACCACGCGAGACATCCATGCTCACGGAAAAGATACTCCTCGCGGAACGGCGGGTATCCCGGCTCTGGAACCAGATCCCCGGCGTCATGCGCTGGGACTACATACGGCACTCCATCAGCGAGGAACTGTTCGCCACCAACGAGATGGAAGGCGTACGCAGCACCCGCAAGGAAACCCAGGACGCCGTGGACGCGGCCGACAAAGCTCGGAAAGACGGCGACGACCCCAAGGCTCGGTTCAGCGAATTCGCCAAGCTGTACCTGAACCTCACCGACAAGGACTCCGCACTGCCGGCGGGAATCGCCGACATCCGCGACATCTACGACAAAGTCGTGCTCGACGAAATCAACGAGAACGACAAGCCGGACGGCGACCTGTTCCGGAAAGGCGACGTGGAAATACAAGGCCCGCACGGCCTCGCAATCCACAACGGAGTCAAAGGCGAAAGCAACATCGGCGCGCTCCTCACCGACATGATCCATCTCGCGACCTCCGACGAGATTCCCCGACTGCAGTCGGCCATCATGTCGCACTTCCTGTTCGAATACGTCCACCCGTTCTACGACGGCAACGGCAGAACCGGCCGGTATCTCCTGGCCCTGTATCTGAACCATGATCTGACCATGCCCACCGTGTTGTCACTGTCCCGCACCATCGCGGAGAACAAGAACGCCTACTACAAAGCATTCATGGAGGCGGAGGACAAGCTGAACTGCGGCGAACTCACGCTCTTCGTGAACACCATCCTCGGATTCATCCGGAAGGCCCAGGACGAGCTGATCGACGAACTCGAAGTCAGAGTCGATCAGCTCGACAAGGGCTGGGCGGTCTGCGACCAGCTCGAACGGAAGCACGGCCTGTCCACGAAGGCGGTCTCGATACTATACGGCGTGATTCAGGAGGAGATGTTCGACTCAACCAAGTCCATGACATTGAACGATGCCGCATACCATATCAGACTATCCAAGCAAAGCGCGAGAAAGTACGTGGGAGAGCTCATGGACGCGGGCCTCGTCATCCAGTCCGGGAAACGTCCCCTGAAAATACGGGCATCGGAATCGTTGAAGGACATCCTTGAGGCCGGAATGGGCGAGGACACCGGAGAGCATGGCGGCAAAACCCAACAAGAAGAAACAGAAACCGTCCACGAGGATGATTCTGTATAAGCCAGTTATCCGGAAATACCGGATAACTCAGCTATCCGGAATTTCCGGACGGTTCAGCTATTCGGAATTTCCGAATAGCTGAACCAAGGAAGAATATTCGGCAGTTCACCCGTCAAATATTATTTGACAACCTCAACCCACAAGCATCCACTACAAGTTCAAAACCGTTGGAAACACTGAATTCCATTCATTTTGTACACCACTACAAAATGACTGACCTCACTGGAAGGAACCATGGAGAGGACGGACAAGGGTGAACATCCTCGTGGACCCGGAGCGTTATCTGGTGATGTTGGAACCGCATCCAGAGAAGCCCCGGCCATACTGCATGCTCGTCACCGCTTACTATCTAGATCAGGAACACAGCTACAGAAAACAGCTGCGCCGCTACGAGCAGGCCAAGAATCGTGGAGACAAAATACAGTAGAAAGAAACAAGGGCCGCCGCAGCGACCCAGGAAACTCCTTCTACAACTAGGCAGATGAGCTACTTCTTTTCTTGCACACGACACTCCAGAAGTCAAATCAAACATCACAAGCTAAAAACAGAAATAATCGGAGACCGGCCACAGGAGCAAAGGAATTCTCGACCCAAAGTCCTACTCCCCATTCGGGAACCCAGCCGTAATCCACAAAGCCGATCCCCTCCCACAAGTTAAGTCCGCGAGCGCCGGGACTGTCAATGTCGGTGTGTCCATACGGGCACGGAAAGGTCGCATCATGAACCGCGATGCAGGCATCATCGACGCGATGAGGCGAACGGAGACTGTCTCTTTTCCGCCGCTGTCGCCACGAATGAGTTATGGGCGGATGCGAATGGCGTTGTACGACGTGGCTCCGGAGCTTAACGTGTCCAGCGCGCTCCTTCCCGGTATATTGGACGGAATCTACTGCCTGGAGACGAACACGATCCTCATCGACCGGCGCATCGCCTACACGCGCAAACGTTGCACGCTCGTGCACGAGCTCGTCCACTGGAGGCACGGCGACGACACCACAAGCGGCTGCATGGGCGGCAAGATGGAACGCCGCTGCCGAAGGGAGACCGCCATACTGCTCATCGACCCGGCGGAATACGCTTTGGCGGAACGAATGTACGATGGCGACCCCTACCAGATGGCCGCCGAACTCAACGTCACCGTCCAAATCATCGAAGACTACAGGGCGCTGCTCTATGAGCACGTGAGATGAAGATGGAGCATACCTATGGCACGAGTGTTCATCGTTGACCGTTGGCTCAAAAACGACGAGAACGGCAATCCGCCGACTGCTGCGATGAAGCGCAGTCTCGCCAACGCCAAAGACCCCATGAAGGCCAAGGTGCCCGCCGAACACCGCAGCAGCACCTACGGAAAGTACGACCGCTGGCGATGCCGCTGGTACGCCGAGGCACAGGGCGTGAAGACCGAGAAGTCCAAAACGTTCCGGCTCCTGTCGGACGCGGAGGAGTTCAAAGCCGCCATGGAGGACGACATCAGGCGCGGCCGCTACCATGACCCCAAGCTCGCGCAGAAGCCATTCCGTCGGGTCGCCGAGGAGTGGACGGCAACGAAAGCCGACATCAAACCCGGCACCCTGCGCCGCTACAAGCGAGAACTTAGAATCTACATCAACCCCCAATGGGGCGACACCCCCATAGGGGACATCAAGACGGAAGCGATACAGAAATGGGTGAACCAACTGTCGGAGGGCGGCTATCCGGCCGACAGAAAACGCGGAACGGAAAACACTCGCGCGTTGAAGCCACGGTCGATCCGCAACATCGTGCGCGTGGTCATGGGCGGTGTGCTCGGCCATGCTCTGAAACAGGGATATATCACCGCGAATCCCATGCAGTCCGTCGCCACTCCACGCGTCGTCGACGATGACGACGACATGGTATTTCTCTCGATTCCCGAGGTGGAGGATCTGGCCATCGAGGCCGGCAGAGTAAAGAACGACCCGCAGGACACGCTCATCGTTCGATGGCAGGCCTACGTCGGGCCGCGCATCGGCGAGACCTTCGCTCTGCAGGTCAAGGACATGGACTTTCCCCGTCGGCGAGCGCGCATCCGCCGCACCTGGGCGGAGGATAAGGACGGGAAGATGATTCTCGGTTCCCCGAAAAACGGGAAGGCGCGTTGGGTGGCGTTCCCTGAATTTCTTGTGGCTGGTTTGGAACGTCAGTGCGATGGGCGTGATCCTGATGATTATGTGTTCCGTGCGGCCCGTGGCGGCAATCTGTGGGTCAACACGTGGAGGTCGCGCATTTGGAGTCCGGCCGTCAGGCGTGCGGGTATGGAGGATTCCGGCGTGCGCATCCACGACCTGCGCCACACGTATGCGAGCATCGCGATTGCCAACGGCTGCGACGTGAAGACGTTGCAGTCCCAGTTGGGGCATTCGAGCGCTATGGTCACGCTTGACACGTATGCGCGGTTGTGGCCGGAGAAGCTGGATGAGGTGGCCGATGCTGTGGGCCGTGCCAGGGCGGAGGAACTGGACGAGGCGGCGTAGGTTCTGCGGTCATCGGATAAAATCGGATAAATCGGTTGAACCGGATAAAAGGAAAAACCCCGGAATCGTTGAGATTCCGGGGTTTTTGGTCGGGCTAGCCGGATTTGAACCGGCGACATCCTGTTGTATTCGACCTGTTTTCGTCTTTCTCCATCAAATTCTGTAAGACCTAAAACGGTTGGAATTTCAACGTTTTGCGCCTATGTAGTTCATTCGTTGAGTTCGGTGATATATGTCGTTTTCAGAGGTCATCGGATAAAAATCGGATAAATTTACACCGTCTCGGACCGCGCCTACAACGTGAAAAATCGGCCCCGTCCGGCCGCAGTCAAGCTCTATGAGAGCCGTCTGCGGCCGGACGGGGCCGTAACATTCGGGGTTAAATTATTCTTTCAAACCCCATCCAGACGATTCGTCACTTGGATGTGGCGGTGAAGGTGACGTCGATGCTGTCGAGTTTGGCCGTGACGGCCTGCGCGACGATCTCGGCGATGTCGGCTGGGTTCGCGCCGAGGCTCTTGGCGAGCGTGTCCAGGGCGGTCTGCTGGGCCGCGACCAGGGCGGTCAGTTGCGCGAGGGCCTTCTCGTTGCGGTCGGCCCGCTCCCAGATGCCCTTGATCTCGTTGTACAAGTTGCCGCCATAGCAGCCGCCCTGGCCGTCCTTGTCGGTCCAGTTGTAGGTCGCGACCTTGCCCGCCGTCTGCGATGCCCGGGCGGGGCGTTCGGTTTCAGGGCATGTCGTGGTCGCCGGCGAGCGCCGCATACAGTTCGAATGCGAGTACGACTGCGATCAGGCCCGCGTATTCGGAGAGTCAGCGGATGCGGTTCATACGCCGAGCTTCTTCATGGTGCCGCGCACCATGCTGTCGATCTGGTCGAAGCGGCTCCACCATGGGGCGCCGTTGTTGCCGTGGATCAATGGCACGCCTGCCTGCTGGAGCAGGTTGGCCTGATCGGGGTGTGTGAGCGCGGTGCGTCCCTTGCCGGGCTCGCAGTACCAGATGACTCCCGTGGAGTCGTTGCGGATCATCATTGCCGCCATGATATCTACCTCCTGTGTTCCGGTGTTGCCGGATAGCTTCTGTTGGACGAGTTGAATGAATGCCGGCCACGTGTAGCCGTAGCGGCTGAAATACGGAATCGGGTCGGTGTGGTCGCTGCCGCCGTAGGTCTGAGAGAACCATGAGTGCGGGTGCATGCGGTCCACGCCCCACCCGTGTGCGCGCAATCGTTGTGCGATCACGTCGGCGGCGATGTCGATGCCTTTCCAGAAGTCCGACGCGTTGGTGGCCTCGCAGATCTCGATGCCTTCGCACGTGGTGTTGCCGTTGCCGACCTGCCAGCACAATCGGTCGTAGGGCACGCAGTGGATCGCCTCCTTCCAGTCGGAGGTGAGGTGAACCGCATAGTCGTAGCCGCGAGACCATAAGTCGCGGTGATTGCGGGCCGTTGCGCCGGGATTCGCCGTGCTGTGAACGGCGAACAGGGACGGGCTGAGATAACCGTGCCCCTGGTTGACTATCTCCTCCTTGATCTGAACCATGGGCTCACTCCGTGGAGTCGGCCTTGGCATCCGGGTCGGAGATCATCTCGCTCATGGGCACGACCTCGCCCGGCATATCCACGGCGTTACCTGTGTCCTGGGCAAGCTTGACGGCATTGACGACCTGCTGGCCCTGCACGGCGGCCTCGGTCACGTTATTATTGCGCCACCACGAGTAGATGCTGACGATGACGGCGATGACGCCGGTGATCGCCGTGCTCACCTGGTCCGAGGTGAACGGCAGCTGGCTGATGCCAGCGATGGACAGGCCGGTCTGGACGACGCTGAACAGCTGGACGAGCAGCAGCACGATGGATTTCGTGCGCTCCACGGTCAGACCTGGAATCGTGGTGGTGTTGGCGGCCTTGTGGTCGGCCACGCCTTTGGTGTTTGCCATTGGTGTTCCTTTCTATTGGTGGTGGTTTCCTCCGCGCCGGAGGTCGTTGACCTCGTGGCGCAGTTCGATGAGGTTCTGCTCGGTAGTGGTGATGCGACGATTGACGGTCGCGAACTCGCCGTTCATGTCGTCACGCAGACCGTCGACCGCGCCGCGCAATGATTCGATGGCGTCCAATGTGCGCAGGGCCTTGTCGTCGAGGTCGTCGCGCAACGGCATCTCATGGTTGTTCGTTATCTCGCCGCGCGTCGCCCGATCCCTCTCGTCCCCTCTGTGGTTGATCCAGATGGCGGTGACGATCTGGGCGGCGAGCACCAGGGCGCTCACCACGATGTACGCCCATGCGGGCAATCCCTCGGGCAGGTTCATGCACGGCTCCTACGGTATGGAAAACCCACACGCAGATCCGCATGGAACGGCCATGCTGCGTGTGGGTTTTGGAGGTATGAAATGTTGCTGAATGAGTATTGGGACGAGTCGTATTGGCCGTCATGTGGCAGGCTGCGCGAATGCACGCGCGTCGGATATGCGAGTGCATGGCGACGTCACATACGACCCGAATTGGGTGACATGGACCTGGCTGACCTGACAGGGCCGCGTATCCAATCGTGGCTGGACTCGATCACGTCGGCCGGAGCGGCGCGTAAGGCGTGGGCCGTATTGCGGCAGATGCTGCGTTCGGCGGTGCGGCTCGGATTACTGGATGCGGACGTGACCGGCAGGGTCACGCCACCGAAACCGAGCGGTTATGAACCGGAGGTTTTGGATATCCGCCAGATACGCCAGTTGCTGCAGGGTTTCCACGGGCATGAGCTCGAGGCATGGCTGATCTGCAGCGTATGCCTCGGATTGCGCACCGAAGAAGCCCTCGGATTGGAATGGCAGGATCTGAACCTCAACACCGGCAAGGTCAGGGTCCAGCGCGGCCTGCAATGGGTGGACGGGCACGAGGTAATCGTAGATCCAAAAACCGAGTTGAGCCGTCGCACCATCGTGCTGCCGCGATTCGCGGTACTTCGACTCCGTGAAATCAGGCCACGAGACGGTGGCCGACTCATCGGCTCGTTGAATCCCGGCCAGGTCGCTCGTCGCTACGCCACATGGTGCAGATCGCAGAACCTGCCGTATGTGCCGAGACGGAACCTGCGCCATAGCTGGGCGTCCACCGCGTTAGGCGCCGGCGTAGATGTGGCGGTGGTCAGTCGAGCACTCGGCCACTCCAGCATCGCTACAACAGCCCGCTACTACCTGCGCCCAGACAGTGAAGTACTCCGCGAAGCGCAACGCACATGGGAGCACGCCCTCATACGTTGATAGGGATTCGCTAACCCCCACCGTCCTATGGGAGGGCGCCAGCGGCAAAACCGGCACCCTCCCGCTCGCCGAATCGATCACGGATTTCCGCGAGCTGATCATCGAGGGTAATGATGATGACCATTACCCGAGGCTGTTCCACACTGCCGCCGAAGCAGGATCGATTGTCCTCTCATTCGTCGGCATGAATTTCGTGAACGGGCTCGCGTCAGGCAAGGCCACTCTCGTCCGGATCGCCGACACGAGCGTGCAGATCATCGGACACCGAATCCACGTGATGGAAGGCAACACGTCAGACACGCAGTGCCTGACCATCACGAGGATTCTCGGCGCGCGTTAGACGGCGGGGATCACCGCAAACCGGACATCCATCGTGATGTTCTGCTGGGTGCCGACCTGGATGGCGCGGACGACCTTATGGGGCACGTCGTAGCATGCGACCAGCGCCGTATCCACGCCGGTGGTGACGGGCGTGAAAACAACCACATCGCCACCAGTGTAGCTCCGGCCGACCAGGGCACGGTATTCCGCATCGGACAGGACGTTAGCGACGCTGCCGGTGAACGTCGCGTTTTTTTGCCGGACCGTATAGGGGTTAGCGAATCCCTATCCGCGCCACATGACGGCCCAGTTGACGCGGATAGGTGCCGTGTTTTTACCGTCGAACATGACATCGATGCGGTTTCCGGACGGGCTGACACGCACAGAGGTGACCTGACGGCCGTTCGCGTCCCAGTCACCGTTGATGGCGGCAACGACCACGTCATTGTTCCAGTCGCGGCCGAACTGGGTTTTGAACTGGCCGAACGTCCACAGGGTCGCGTAGCCGCCGCTACCGGCATCCTTATAGACGCCACTGCCAGTGTAGAGATGCAGCGGGGTTAGCGAATCCCACATGTCCTTCATTGGTTTCATCACGTTGAAGAGCGGGACGAGGGTGCCGACGGTGATGCCGTTGAGCGAGACCCGGTAGAGGGGCATGTCGTGGGTTGCGACGCCGTCGAGGATCGAGCCCGTATTGTGGGCTGGATCGGCTGGCGTGCCGGTGGTTGGCGTGCCTTTGATGACGACGAGCTGGCAGGTTTCCACTCCGCTGGTGGTGTTCTTCGAGTAGCGGAGCACGGCGATGTCGTTGCGTTTCTGGCCTTGGGTGCCGGATTGCACGGTGGCGGTGGTGGTGCCGGTCAGGTGCACATGGCGGCCGTTCAATACGGCGTCGCCTGATTGGACGGCGATGGTGTTCGCGTTGCTCATGGTGGCCTTGAGCTGATTACCGGTCGTGAGCGCGTAGTCGCCGGGGCCTACGAGTCCGGCGTTGAATGCGCCTACGTCGTCGCTGCCGATGTGTGGTGTGCCGGCGAAGCCGGTGATGAGTTCGACTGTCATGATCGTTTCCTTATCCGATGCGTTGCCAGAGGAATCCACGGCCCATGATGTTGGGGAGTTTCTTCCAGCCGGTGTTGTAGGTGGGTGGCGTGCTGTCGCTGTTGGTTTCGAGGACCGTGCCGATGGGCCAGGCTTTGTCGAAGATCTGTTCGGTTGAGGCTTGTGGGCCTGCGGGCCCTTGCGGGCCTCGCAGGTTGGTTTTCTTGACGTATGCCATCACAGGCGGCCTTTATTCGAAGATGTAGAGGTCACCGTTGGATTGGATGTACATGTCTCCGGCCTTGCCGGTGGCGCCGGCTGCCGGTGCGCTGGTACCGTAGGTGATGGTGTTGCCGTCCGCGCCCTTCGCGCCGGTGGCACCCTTCTCGCCTTGCGGCCCTGCCGGGCCGGTGGCGCCGGTGGGGCCTGCAGGTCCGGCAGGGCCGGTTTCACCCTTCGCGCCAGCCGCTCCGGTGGCGCCTTTCACGCCCTGTGGACCCTGTGGGCCGGTGTCGCCTTTCGCGCCGGTGGCACCCTTCTCGCCTTGTGCGCCGGTTTCACCCTTCGGACCCTGTGGTCCCTGCGGACCCGTCATGCCGGTGGCGCCGGACAGATCGGTGATGTACGTGTATCCCTTGGCTCCCTTGACGTAGAGCTTCGCATTGTCCGCGTCGTTCACGTTGCCGGTGTCGATCATGACGAACTGGCCGTTGAGCACTCCGTCGGTGGCGTAGCCGGCGTTCATTTCGGCCACGGACTTGTAGGTTTTCGCGATGGCGAACGCGTCACCCTTCGCGCCCTGCGGACCCTGAGGTCCCTGAGGGCCCTGCGGACCGGTGGCACCCTTCGGACCCTGAGGTCCCTGCGGGCCGGTGAGGTTGAGTTTCTTCACATATGCCATGATGATGCTCCTTACTGCTGGTTGGTTATGGCATTGACTGACTGGGTTTTGAGGGATGCGGGGTTTACTGGTCCTGCACCTGGTAGAAATCACCGTTCGCCTGGTTGATGTACACGTCGCCGGCGAGCGCGTCGGCCGGTGGTTCTCCGGGGTCTCCGTCGCCTACGGTGATGCGGTTGCCGCGTTGGCCGGTTTCGCCTTTGGCTCCTGGAGTGCCGTTGGCACCCTTCTCGCCTTGCTCACCGGGTTCACCCTTCGGGCCTTGGATGCCTTGCGGGCCTGCCGGGCCTTGGATGCCTTGCGCGCCGGAGAGGTCGGTGACGAACGCGTATTGGGTGTCGTTCTTGACGAACATTTTCGCGTTGTCCGCATCGTTCACGTTGGTGGTGCTGATGACGACGAACGAGCCGATCGGAATGTCCGCGTTCCTGTAGTCGGCATTCATTTCGGCGACGCTGGCGTAGGTTTTGGCGATGGTGAACGCGTCGCCCTTCGGGCCTTGCGGGCCTGCGGGACCCTGCGCACCGGGTTCACCCTTGTCGCCTTTGGCTCCCTTGAAGCCGAGCGTGCCGCCGCCATCCGCGGTCAATGCGGCGGAAGGGGTGACGGTGGTGCCGTCCACCTTCGCCACGGTGTAGAAGGCGCCGTTGGCGTCCACGATCAGATCGCCGGCAGAGACCGTGCTCGGGGTGAGTTTCGAGGAATCGAACGCGGTGTTTGAGCCGATGTTGATGTTGGCCACGTGGAACGTGCCCGCACTGGTGCCGCCTCCTGCGGGAATGATGTCGCCGGCCTTCAAGGCGTCGATGAGGCTTTTCTTGTTGTATTCGACGTCCACGGCGTCAACGAGATAGAAGTTGCCGTCGTTCTTCTGCTTGATCTTGTCGATGAGCTGGATGGACATGATGATTCTCCTCCTCTCAGGCCGCGTTCACGGTGGTGTTGCCGAGGCCCGCGTTGGTTGACTGCCACACGTCATACGAGACGGTGGCTCCGGACGCGTTCGTGTGGTCGAACGTCTTCACGAGATTGAAACCGCCTTCGAAGCCGCCGACCTTGAACGTCGGCGTGCCGAACGAATGTGGGATCGCATACCAGATGTACTGGCCTGCGGCCGCGTTCACGGTGAACGTCTTCGCCTTCGAATCACCCAGCTCCGAGCCGGCCAATGCGAGCAGGAACGTGCTGTCGACGCTATCTGCCGGGTTTCCGCCCACACCCCAGTAGCGCTTGTAGTGGAAGAGGACGCTGGTGGTTTTCGATGCCTTGGAGCCTCGCGCGTCGGTGACGGCGAGCGTGTAGGTCTTGTTGGCCTTGAGTGCCTGTTTGGTGAGTGGTTGGCTGGTGGGGAATTGGCCGTCCTCGCCCTTCACGATTTCCTGACCGTCCAATGTGAGCGTGGCCGGGGTCTTGTTGAGCTTCCATGCGAGGTTCACGGTGTCCACGGTCTCACCGATCTCATGGTCGCTGCCGCCGGTGAAACTCATGACGCTCATCGGCGTGTACAGGCTCAGGGTGCCGTCCGCCGTGATGTCGAAATCGCCTGACGGTTTGACCACGCCCGCCTTCTTGCTGGTGGCCACGTCGGCTCCCGCTCCAGCGGGGCCGCGCAGCGAACCCATTTTCTTCCATGCGTTAGCCATGATTGTTCTCCTTATCATTGGTTTCCTCGGAGCCGTCCGGTTCCGACGTGTATTCCCACAGATCGCCGTTGTCGACGTTCAGATAGCCGTCCCCCTCACGGGGCCGTGAGCTGGCTGTGGGGTCGCCGTGGCCGAGCGTGATGCCTTTGCCGTGCAATGAGTCGACCCATTCGGCCTCGGTGCCCTGGTAGCCGAGTCTGACGGCGGTCTCATAGGCGCTTTCGCCTTTCTGTCCTTCCATGACGATCGCGTCGTCGATGATGGTGACCAGGTCGTCGCAGTTGCAGCTGTTCAGCGTGCGGATCATGATTGGCTCCTTCCTGTGGTTATGCTGACGGTGGATTCGATGAGCGCGCTGCCTGCCGCCAGACGGGTCGTATCCCCGTTCGGCGCGGCCAATAGCAGATCCCATGCGGCACTGCCTTCGGGCAGGTCTCGGGTCGTGTCGGCGGGCACCGTGATCGTGATGCAGCCGTGTTCGTCCAATCGCACGTATGGCGTCAGGTCGAACACGATGAGCCTGTCGCGGCGTATCTGCATGATCGGAGTCCATCCGGTCAGGTCCATCGGCCTTGCGACCGTGGCCCCCTGCCGGTCGGTGACCCTGCGCAGCCATCGCAACCGGTATGTGTTGGTGACGCCGGCCACGAGGATGAGGTTCGCTTCGAGCAGGCAGCTACGCCCCAATGTGTTGCGTGTCATTACTTGATCCTTTCCCACATATGCGCGCCCAATGAGGGGCGCCGCTCCCAGGTGCCGCCGAAGTCGTCAGCGGGATTGTTGCCGGTGGTGTTCATGACCACGTAGCCGACCGGAAACAGGATTCCGTTGCCGGTCGATGTGGCGTGCGCGGTGATGACGCCATCCTCATTGACGGTGATGGTGCTGCCGTCAGGTCTGACTCCACCCAACGTGGCAATGGTGGCGGCCGGAAGCGCGTAGTTCTCCAATCCGTCGAGTTTCCGCTTGTCCGCCGCGCTCATGAGTCCGGATCCTTCGGCCGTGGCCTCCGTTGCCGTGATGTGCACGGTCTGGCCGTTCCTGCTCGCGGACAATGGCGTGGCCGTGGTTATCGAGGCCACGTTCATGGCTGCTGCGGCGATGGCGTCGGCGGCGTCCTGCTGTGCCTTGCCGATTTCGGCCGAATAGTTCGAGGCGAGCGTGTAGGCGTCCTTGGCTGTTTTCTCCACGTCGTCCACGCGCGAAGGGGTGACGACCGCGCTGAACGTGTTGTTGCGCATGGTGATGGTGACCCCGTCCGCGTAGTACGCGCCGGAGCCGCCCGAACCGGTGGAGCCGTTGGATTCCGCGGAGCCGCTGAGGCTCGTCGTATCGCCTGACGCGGTGCCGCACTCGTAGTCCACGGACAGGATGCCGCCGGATGATTTCACGATCTTCTTGGCCACGGGCACGGTGAGCGTGATGCCGAGCCGGTTGTCACGGCCGGTGACCGTGTCGCCAACGTCCATGCTCAACGTGTTGTCTGTTATAGTGACCTCGACGCCGCCCTGTGATTGCAGTTCGATGAGCTTCTTCCTGGTCTCGGTGTTCAGCTCGTCGGGTCTCGCGTTGGAATAGTCGTAGACGGCCTGACGTTCCGCCAATCCGGTCAATGATTGGGTTTGGCTCACGTTGCCGTTGACATCCGCGTACCAGTGGACGACCGCACGGTCTTTGAGTTCCCCGGTGCCCAATCCGATGAGATGGTTCACCGGCTGGCTATCGAGCGAGGCCTTGAATTCGACCAGATCACTGTCGATGCTGTCGCCGTAGTGTTCGGCGGGCAGCGCATACGCGTTCACACGCCCGTCTGCCCAGATGAGACGGAGTTTCGCATTGTTGGCGGCGAGCATCTTCCGGATGCCCGTGTACGCGTCCGTATACCGGTCGAACGAATACGGGTTGATGGTGACAGCGTGCCGTGCTGACGCAGTGAACAGCGCATCCAATCCGATGCGTTTGAACAACATGTTGAGCACATCGCCGGCAGCGCCGGAAACGGTGAGGTAATCCTGCCCCCGATCGGGTTGGAGGATGCGGCGTGAGAGCAGGCCATGCCAGGTGGGGCCCTCCACGCTGCCGTCCGTGTTGCGCACGGTCACCAACCCGCCGTATTCGGTGCCGTCGATTATGATCAGCGCGCCGGCCTCCGGCTGCGGCAGGCAGGTGAGTTTGAACGAATTCTCATCGCTGCCGTAGGCGAGATCGAGCATGTAGTCGTCCACCGCGCGCAACGGCTTGTGCTTCGCGTCGGTGACTATGAGGCTGACCACGGTGGTTCGCTCCTCTCCTCGACGGGCGTGAGCTCGAACGTGTAGCCTCCCGGCCAGCTCACTTCGGCGCGGCCCGCCGGCAACGGCTGGAAGATGTAGCTGCCGGAATCAAGGCCGGCACCGCGTTCCGCGTTCGCGAACCAGTTGATCCGGTCGCCGGCCGCGTTGACGAACGCCACCGAACGCTCGCCCTCCACCGCATCCACCTCGACGCGAGCGCCGCCGGGGATGTCACCGGTGATCCGGTACTGGTTGCCGCCGATCGTGACGGTCGGATTCGAGCAGGGCCCGTATATGGTCATGCGGAACGGCATCGGGTCCAACCCGTCCACGGCTATCACCGGTGGGGCGGATGGCGGCCCGTAATCGTAGTCCATGTCATACGGGTGATCGAGATACTGGTAGGCGTCGGGGTCGCTGGGCGCATAGGTGACGGTCGGCAGGCTGCGTCGCCACATGCCCAATTGGGTCACGGTCAATTGGGTTTCGATGATGCGCGGCGTGATGGATTGCGGTTCGCTTTTGGTGATGAGCGCCCTGCACTCCCACACGTCGTCCACGCGCAGCAGGCCCGATATCGTGGAGTCCCTGGAGTGCGCGAGCACGTCATGGTCGGTGAGCATGCGCAGCCGGTCCAATTGGGTTTCGCCGTCCACGGCCTTCACCGTAAGCGTGAGTTCACGGGCCTGCCATGCCACCCCGGTAAGGGTGCGCGCGCCGAGCGTGTACGTCCACGCGCGTCCTCTCAACGATGGCATCGTCTCCCCGTAGATGGGGCCTTCGAACGAGATCGAGCCGCCGGTGGAACACACGTACTCAAGCCTTTGCATAGCGTCGCACCGCCCTTCCGAATTCCCGCCCGTCGATGTTGATGCCCAACTGTTGCAGAATGAACGGCATATCCTCGTGGAACGCCTTCACCTCGGCCAGCAGCTCGTCCAACTGGGATTGCATGCCCTGCTGGTTCGACTGCGTGCCGTTGACCATCTGGCAGGCGTTGGCCGGCAGGCTCATCACGGGGGTGGGCATGCCGAACGTGTAGCCGTCCAACGTGAGCCCATCGGCGAGTTCGCCGAGGCTCCGGTTGACGACTTCCTGGCTGCGGTCGATGCCTTCGGCCATGCCCCGGCCGATCATCACGCCGACCTCGTCACGGAACACGCGTGACGGCGAATGGATGCCGAGCTTGTCCTTGACCCAGTTGAGCGCGTCCTTGGCGGCGTTGACGGCCGCGTTGACGAGGGTGCCGGCCGCCGAGGCGACGCCGCTGGCGATACCCTTGATGATGTTCATGCCGACGCTGCCCCAGTTCACCGACGTGAAAGCGTCCCAGATGCTTTTCACGATGGCCGGGATCTTACCGATCAGCTGCGGTATGGCGCTGGCCAGGCCGTTGGCCAGGGTGACGAGGATCTGCACGCCCGTCTGCAGGATCTGCGGCAGGTTCGCGGCTATCGAACTGGCGAGGTTGCCGATGATGGTGGGTGCCTGCGCGATGAGCTGCGGCAGCGCGTTCATGAGGCCCTGCACGAGGCCGAGGAGGAGCTGCATGCCGCTGTTGAGCAGCTGTCCGACGTTGGATGCCAATCCGGAGACGAGCGCCATGATCATGTTGAGCGCGGCCGGCAGCAGCGTAGGCAGTTGCGAGGCCAGCCCGTTGACCAACGTGGTGACGATGAGCACGGCGGTGGTCATCAGCTGGGGTGCGTTCGTGCTGATCGCGTTCATCAGCGCGGTGAGGATGGCCGCGCCCTGCGCGAGCATGGCCGGCAGGCTGGCGGTGATCTGCATGTTCAGCTGCTGCAGCAGTGTCGGCAGTTGCGCGGACAGCTGGCCTATCATCGCGAACAACTGCCCCTGCATGCTCTGGTCCAGCATGCCGAGACCCGCGACCAACGCGGCAATGATGCCGGCTATGCCCATGTACTTCATGAAATTGCCGGGGCTGAAGAACGAGCCGAACAGGGAGCCGATCTTGCCCAATCCGGCCTGCAGTTTCGGACCCACGATGTCGCCGATGCCACCGAACACGTCACCCAATCCGGATACGACCGGACTCATGGCGGATTTCGCCTTGCCGGCCACCGATGACAGTCCGGATACGAGCTTGCTGTCCGAGATCTTGGAGAATATGCCGCCGAAGCCGTTGCCGACTTTGGAGCCCAGCACCTTGATGTTCGAATCGAATGCGCTGGTGAGCTTTCCGAATCCGACACCCAGCCTGTCCGCCACTCCGGCGACCGACTGGCCCACATCGGAGCCCGCGATCTTCGCGCCGAGCAGTCTGAACGGGCCCGTGAGCTTGTCCGCGCCCTGCCGGATGCGGTTGACGGCCGACGCGAACGGGTCGCCGTCCACGGCGAGAGCGTCGCGGATATCCTTGTTGAAATACGATTTGAACTGCTGCAGGCCCGTCAGGCTCGACTGGAGCTGGCCGGGCATCTGCTTGAGCTTTCCGGTGAGCTGGCCGATCCCGCCGTCACCGAGTTTGCCGAGCGTGTCGAACACGTTGGTGATCTTGTCCACGTTGCCGCCGACCCCGGCGAACAATGCGAACGCTCCGGCCAATTGGCCGAGACTGCCGACGATGTCCTGAACGGTGATGCTGCCGTCCTTCAACCCCTGGCTGAATTGCTCGATGAGCTTGACGGCCCTGTCCACATACGGGGTGAGCTTGCCGTTCAACTGCTCCACGAAAGGTGTGAGCTGGCTTGAGAGCGCGTCCACGGCCGGAATGGCCGCGTTGAACGTCTTGCGCAACGATTCGAGCGCCAGCTTGCCGGGGCCTTCGCCCAATCGGCTGAGAGCGGCCTTCACGTTCGCCAAAGCGCCGCTGAACGTGTCGCCGGCAGCCAATGCGGCTCCACCCAACCCTTCCTGCATGGCGTCGGCGAAGGTCTGGAAGTCGATTTTGCCTTTCGAGACCATGTCGGACACGTCTTCGGAGGTGGTGTTGAGGTGTTTGGCGAGCATTTGGAGGACGGGCACGCCGGAGCTCATCAGTTGGAGCATGTCGTCGCCTTGGAGTTTGCCTCGTGCGGCGACGGATCCGAAGATGGTGCCGATGTCGGTGAGTGATCGGCCCGAGATTTGCGCGGTGTCGGCCACGGTCTTGAGGACCTTGGTCATCTGCTCGCCGGATGCGATGCCGGCCGCCGATAGGCTGGCGGCCACGGTGGCGGCATCACCCAATCCGAACGCGGTGCCCTTCACACTGGCGAGCGCGTTGTTCATGATCTCGCTGACGCTGTTGGCGTCGTGGCCGAGGCCTTTGAGCTTGGCTTGCGCGTTTTCGATGTTCAGGGCGCGGGTGAAGCCGCCTTTTGCGGCGAGCGCGGTGACGCCTCCGGTGATGGTGCCGATGGCGCCGAGTCCGAGTTTGCCGATTTTGCCGAATGCCTTGCCGAGGGTGCCGGTGAGGCTGCCTCCGCTTTTCCTGGCTGCGGTGTCCACACTGCCGGTGATGTCGCCTTCGAGGGTTTTGCCGAAGTCCTTGCCGGAGGGTGCCACCTGCACGTATACGGTGCCGATGTCCTGTGCCATCGGGGTCCTCCATCCTGATAGTGGTGTTGGCTCCCCGATGGCGGTCGGGGCTAGTCGGTGATGTGGAAGCGTTGCTTGAGGAGTTCGCGGCGTTCGAGTCGTTCCTTACGCGCTTGGCTGGTTTCCAATCGCGTCGGCGCGAACGGGTCCGCGTGCCTGTCCGTCCAGGGTCGCCAGCCTTCGCGTTGCAGCCTGCCTTCGAGTTCGAACATGTCCCACATGGCGATTTCGGCCCCGGTGGGCGTGTACGTCCAGCCGGCGAGCGCCGCGAAACAATGGCTGGTATGGTTCCTGAGGATCTGTCTCGTGAGCCGCCATGCCTGGCCGATGCCGTAGTTGGCTTTGGGTTTCCTGTCCGCGGGCGCGTTGAGCCATTCGGCGAGCGTGACGGGCTTCCATGTGGTGTGGTATGTGGCGAGCCAGTCGGCGTCTAACGCTTCCCTGTGATTGGCGTGGAGGGCACTGAGGTAAACGCTTTTGGGTCGAGGCCGGATTGTTCGGCCCAGGTGCGCACGGTGGCGGTGAGCCATGCCATGGCGTGGCCGGTCTTGCGCAACGCGTTCCAATAGTCCGGACGCAACTGTTGGAAGTAGGCGAGGAACGCGCTCATGGCGAGCGCGGTCTGTTCGTCGGAGAGCACCGGCTGGCTTTTGATCAGCAGGATCACGTTGACGAGGTCGATGGGCAGGTCGGCACTGTTGAGGTTGGGCAGGTCGAGTTTGACGCCGAGAACGTCGAGGTGCACGTCCTCCAGCTGGTCGTCGTCGTTGATGATGGGTTCGACCTTCGCGTATTGGTTGGTCATGTCGGTCTCCTTGATACGGTTTTTCTTTTTTGCTGGTTTGGCGGTCGGATATGAGGTTCCCCGCATCGGGACCGCCATCCTGGATGCGGGGAAGAATCAAAAGCCCCGCGGGTGAAGAGCGGAGTCCCGCGGGGGAGGAAGCTGGTCAGGCTTCGGCCGCGGCTTCCGCCGTGGCGTTATGGGCTGCGGTGGATGCGGACGGTTCCACGACCATTCCCCACGCATGCCACTGGTAGCCGTCGCTGCCCTTGAACGTCTTGAGCGTCATGTTGTACTGGAGCAGGTCGGTGGATTTGAGGGGGATGTCGTCACGGTCGGAGACCTTGATCTTCTCCGCGTAGATGACGATGGGACGTTCCTTCTGGTCGATGCCGGCGATGACCATCGACATGGTCTTGGAGGTAGACGCATCCTTGACGTGGATGCCTCCATCCTTGTCCACGGTGGAGTTTGTGTAGAGTTCCACGACGCTCTTCTTGCCTTCGAGCGCGGAGAACCGGAACGTCCAGTAGCCCGGATCGGTCTCCGAATACACCACGTCGCCGTTGTGGCCCTTGATCTCGGTCTCGTCGCCCGGCTCCGGGTGGATGGTGGTGCCGTCCTCGCTGTTGTAGCCGATGGGCAGCTTGTTCGCCGACGGCGTCCAATCGGCGCCCGCCGGTTTCGTGTATGTCTCGCCTTCGCCGAACAGGAACACTGCGTAGTCCTTGACGGCGCGCACGAGTTCGGCGTTGTTGCCTGAGCTGATGTAACTGTTGTCAGCCATGATGATCGCCTTTCAAAACGAATCGTTGGAATTATGGACTGCCTCAAACGGTGTTCGTCTGAAGCAGGAGAATCAGATACGAGTAGATGCAGCCGTTCTCGTCGGTCATGCGAACCGGCCCGGAATCATGCTCGATGCTGATGATCGGAATCGGAGGCCACAAGCCGGTCAGATACAGTTCGATGCTGCTGGCAAGCTCGTGCGAGGCGTCGAGGTCACCGGTGCCGTCGTCCCTACGCACCCAGATGGAACAACGGACGCGCACGTACTGGCTGATGGGTGTTGCCTTCTGCTGCGGTTCCGCCACGATCACGCATTCGGATTCCGAATTGTTCCTGCTGCGCAGCGTGCCGAACACGACATCCGGGAAGCGTTCGCGCAGCAGGTTCAGCAGGATTCGTTCCAAACGGGGTGTTCTGGTGGGAGGTTGGAACACGCTCATGCGACCACCTTGCCGATCATCTGCGTGAGCACGCCATGAGCGCCCTCCACCGCGGCCGGACAGGTGGCCACCACGTTCGAACGGTCGGTGTCCTCATTGCGGTACACCTTGATGGACGGATGCACTTCGGCCATGCCCTCCATCTGCTCCTGCACACTGTCCATGACCGGTTTCACGGCCTCGTGCAGCACCTCGGAGCTGAACGCATTGCGTTTGAGCACAACCTTGACCTTTTTCGCCATTTTTCACCCCTCCCTGACGAACGCGTTGACCACGTCGCCGATATGAAGCCCGTGCCTCCACCATTCGAGCGGCGGCCCGTCCACCATCAACGGTTTGCCGCGCACCACGAGGCAATCCGTGTCCAGGATTCCCGTGGGCTCCCCGCGGAAATACAGGGTGAAACGGCGGGCCACGCCCTGCGAGTCCGCGCCCGGGGACTGCGAGGCCTCCACCGGCTCCACGAAACCCATGAGCGTGGCCACATGCCGCATCTCTCCCTGCACCGGGTTCCCGTCGGCATCCATTTCGGCCGCGCCACGATACACGTCAACACGTTCCATCAGACCACCTCCCCGGATGCCATGTCGATGCTGAAGGCGCGCTGGCCACCCAAGCCGAGCACGGTGAGGTAGTCGTTGTTCCATCGCAGGTAGCCGTCCGGCGAAGCCCACGAGTAGGAGTTGGAGAAGGGGCCGGTGGTCTCGGTGTTCTGCGTGACGCCCGTGGGCACGCCGGACACCTGCTGCTCCATCGCGGTGCGCACCATCTGGCAGCACACAATCTCGAGGCCGCGCCGATGCGCCGTCCACCACGATTCCTCATGGGTCTCGGGGTAGACGGACACGTGGTTGCGGATGCTCTCGCTCGCATCGAGCAGCAGCTCGTCCGCCTGCGCCTGTTCGTCGGGGGTGAGCGTGTGCCAGCGTTTCTCCAGATCCTCGTACGTGGCGAACGGATTCGGCTGTTCGTCGGCCATGATGGAGCTCCTTTAGCCGATGACGCCGGCGGTCCTGAGCGAGCCGATGAGCGTGTTCAGCTGCCGTTTCGTCTCGTTCAGTTCGGCCACCACGGTGTCGAACTCGGCCTTGGTTGGCGCGGCGCCGGCCGAGACGGTTGCGTCGGCGGCGGCCACGTCGGCGACGGCCGTGCCCTTCTTCACGCCTCCGAAAGCGGTGAACGGCGTGCCGTCCGGGTTCCACAGGCGCGCGGGCACGTCCATGGCACCGGTCTTGTGTTTCTTCCTGCCTGCCGGCTGGATGATGAAGTCCTGGGTGAACGCGCTCATCAGGCACCTTCTTCCGTGGAGGTCTTGAGCACGGCGAACGCCTTAGGTTCGATGACCGCGTAGGAGAACATGGCCTCGGTGCGGTAGGCGATCTGGTTGTGGGCTTTGAGGTCGACGCCGGTCTGGTCGGGGTCGCCGTAGGGGATGATCTCGGACGTGATGTCGCGCACCATGCCCCATTTGATGAGGCTGAAATCGCCCATGATGGCGAGCACGTGGGTGGGTGTCTTGGCCTTGGCCCCGTTGACGGTGGCGCTGGTGGCGGCCTTGATGCCGTCGAGGGTGCCGACCTGCAGGTTGAGCGGGATCTCCGGGTAGTAGCGCATGCCGGTGGCGGGTACGCGGATCTTGCGCAGGCGGGAGGCCCACGTGCGGCTGATGGCGATGCCGTTGATGTCGTAGGTCTCGTTGAGCTGGTCGGCCAGGTTGTCGACGTTGGTGATGTCGTCGTCTCCGGCGGTGACCTGCATGGCGCGGGCCGTGAGCGCGTCGAATCCGGTGAGGGGTTCGCCGGTCTTGGGGTTGATGGCGTGGTAGACGACGTAGTCGAGGGCGCGGCCGATGGCCTCGGCCTGGTCGGCCTGGATGGACTGGATGATCTGGAAGCGGTTGTCCTCGTCGGCCCATTTGAGTTCGCTGGTGACTCGTGTGGTGGTCTGCACCTTGAACGTCTTGCCGCTCACGTAGTTCAGGTCTTGCTCGTAGGAGCTCTTGGTCTGGCCTTCGGCGGTCACGTCGGCCTCGGCGGCGCCGTTGAAGATCATGTATTCCTTGTCGGTGAAGATCTGCGGGCTGCTCGGGGACAGCGCGGCGATGGTCGATGTCTCCTTGACCTTGTTGACGACGGCCGTGGCGACGGTCTTGGGCAGGTGGAGTTTGCTGGTGTCCATTGCCATGATGTTGTGTTCCTTTCAGATGGTTTGTCGATGTTCAGAGGTTGGAGAACAGGTCGTTGGCCCATGCGCGTTCGTCGGCTCCTGCGGCCTTGCCGTCGGGGGTCTTGCCCTGGTTGGGCATGCCCTTGGGCTTGGGGTGCGCGTACTGGTCGATGGCCTTCGCGTTCGCGCTCATGGCCTCGAGCGTGTCGCCGTGCAGCAGCGAGGCGGGCACGCCGGTCTCCTTGGAGACCTGCGCCCTCCACTCGTTCTGCTGTCGTTCCGCCGCGTAGGCGGCGTTCTGCGCTTCGAGCTCTTTGATGCGTTTGGCGGTCTTCTCGGCTTCGGACAGCTGCGAGTCCTTGAACTGTTGCAGTTCCTCGGCGGCCTTGCTGTTGTCCTTGGCGCGCTGCTCCCCCTTGCGCGAGTGGGCGCGCTGCTCCTCGAACTTCGCCTTCCAGTCGACGTTTGCGGCGGTGTCGGCCGGGTCTCCCGTTGCGGGGTCGCCGGAGCCGCCTTCGCCCGCGCCGGAATCGATGAGACGAAGGTTGTTGCGGAATCGGCGCCAGTGCGACATGTCGTGCATGATGGTTCTCCTTTGTGGTTGATGGGCCCCGTTTCGGGCATAAAAAACCACCCGTGCGGGTGGTGTGGAGTGGCGGGTGCAGGATTCGAACCTGCGTGGCGTGATGCAGCCGATTTACAGTCGGCCCCGATCGGCCTCTCTGGCAACCCGCCGTATGGTAGAATCGAGGTAACGGGGATCCCACGTAACCGGCTCTTGAGACCGGCACATAATCCGGGGGGTTATCCCCGTTCTTCTATTTCAATACGATTTGGTGGAATCCTTCCGAGTCGAACACCCACAGCTCTTTGATGTGGGATTCATGACGGGCGTTGTACAGCGACAGTTGGTTGACGAACTTGTCGGGCAGTTTCGTGCTTCCGAAGTCCAGTACGAACACGTCCTTGACAACGCCCTGTTCGACGCCGCCGACGACGGCGTCGTTGATGCGTTGGGCCACGTTCCTGTATTTCAGGCTTGCCGGTGATTTCAGTTCGGCGTCGCATTCGTGGCTCAGCCAGTGGAAGTCGTTGCTGGGCTTGCCGTCATGGCTTTTCGGTATCCACTCGTATTCCTCGCCCAGCTTCTGGAACTTCTCGAGGAACACGATCTCGTGCCGTTCGAGGATTTCCCTGCTCGGGTCGACGCCGACGGCGAGCTGGCGCCGGTACCAGGATTCCGCAGTGCCTTTTGGCTCTCCCTTCATTGACAGGAGTCTGACGGACTGCTCCCACGGCATGGTCGGCGTCGGGTAGACGCCGTCCGTGAACGCCAGGGGATTGTTCCGGCGCATGCGCTTGAGCTTCTCCCGGTAGTCGCCGCCTTCCTTGCTGGCTTCCTGCCACATGGCGGTGAGCCGTTCGGGGTTGTATCCGGCGAGTGTCTGGCGGCCCCAGCTGGGGACGATCTGGCAGTCGCAGTCCCGGTGGTATTGCATCTCCAAGCCTGCCGAGTCCTCGCTCAGGTAGGTGAAGCCCCGTGATGCGAGCATGGTGCAGAACGCGCATGTCCTTGCTCCGCGCGGCACTCTGGCCCATCGTGGTTTCGACGGGTCGATGCGCATGTTGCGTTGGGTGGTCAGGCGTGCGGCGGCGTTGATCATGTCGGCGACGAATTGCATCGCGTCATCCGGGTTGCCCAGATCGGGCCACAGGTCGTCGATCGTGGCTCCCGCGCGTGACTGTCCGTTCTTGACCTGCGTGTAGGTCAGGCCGTTGTAGTCGGTGTTGTTGAAGCCGCCCTGCACCTGCCAGAGGGCGCGGTCGGGGTCGATGAGCCGCGTGTGGTCGAAGTCGTCGAGCCGGACGCCCGCGTATTCGCTCCACAGGCCGCGCACGGTGTCGTAGTATTCGTTCGCCAGCTGGGAGGCGTCTCGGGAGAAGTCGCGGATCGCGTCCTTGACGTTCAGGGGGTCGCGGTCGACCATGTTCTCGATGACGTCGGCCGCGCTCTCCCTGAGGTTGTCAAGGTCGGTCTGGTAGTCCCTGTACGCCCTGTCCAGCAGCGGCTGCAGTTCCGGCGGGGCTTTCGGATTCGCTGCCATCAGCCGCCTCCGTGTCCTGCGGGTTCATCCGCTGCTGTCTGAGCTGCTCGATGTTCCTCTGCGCCTTCATCCGCTGCTGGTAGGCGCGGAACGATTGGAGCTCGCCGGCCGTGAGTCCGAGCTTGGCCAGTCCCACGTCGGAATCCGCCCAGTCGCCGTTCACGCCGGCGACCTTCGTGTAGTAGTCGGCGCGCGCCGCGTCGCTTACTTCGCGGGTCGGCGCCCACAGGGGGCGGATGCCGGTCAGGTCTGGCGGCTGCGGGCTGTTGTCGCGCAATTGCACGGCCATGCCCATGGCGTTGAGGAGCTGGCGGGAGAACATGCGGTTCTGCCGGTTCGCGGTGCGCGTCAGCTGGTTCTCGGCGGCGGCGAGCGCTTCGGCGCTGGTGGGGTTGGCCAGTCGTATGCCGAGTTGTTCGGGTGGGATGTCGGTTTCGGCCGAGGCGAGCATGGCTATGGTTTCGAGCATGTCGCCGTGGGGTTGCATCGATGCCTGGGAGACCTGTTTGAGTTCGGGGATGTCGCCGTTGATGTCGCGGCTGATCGCGTTGATGCTGCTGACGAGCGCGCTCCACGTGTCCTGTTGGAAGGATTCGCGGCTCAGGCCGAGGAACCATATTTTTGGGACCGAGTAGAATTCGGCGGACGCTTCCATGCGGACCATGGTGCGCATGGCCATGTCGGTCAGGTTCATGAGGGCGCGGTTGATGCGTGAGCGGCCGAAGGGGCGGTCCATCTGCTTGTCGTAGACGATGGGCACCACGGCCACGCGGTCGAGCCGGTTGTATTGGGGTTCCGCTTCCCACCCGTATCCGGTTTTCATGCAGGCGTAGTTGCGGCCGGGCAGCCATGCGTTGAATGCGGTGATGTTGCCCCATTTGTCGCTGTCGGTGATGGTCAGCGCGGCTTTGATGCGTCGGCGTTCGTTGTCCCATAGTGCGGCGGACCAGTCGGCCGAGCGCGGGGTGATGAGGATGCGCTCGTTGTCGTCCGGGTCGTAGTCGATGGTCAGGAAGCTGCAGGAGTGCTTGTAGCAGCTGATGACGGCCTCGCTCATGTCGGTTTCGAGCTCGTTCATGCGCATGATCTCGTCGATGCCGTGGTTGTCGGCCCCCGTGGCGGTCTCGAAGCCCTCGAACACCGATTTGTCGGCGAGCGCGCGCACGCTTTTCTGTGGCCAGCCGACCACGACGCCGGCTTTCTGGGCGACGATGTTCGGGATGCTGATGCCGAGGTTGTTGAAGCGTTGTTTGGCGTCGTAGAACGCGGAGCGTAGCAGGTTGCGTGGGTATTTGTTGCGCCAGAGTTCCAGTAGGCGGGTGATGTCCGTCATGTCGTTGTCGGGCACGTTGGCGATGTGTGTCACGGACGAGGAGCCGGTGGACAGGTAGGGGTTGCCGAAGCTGATGGATTGTTCGCTCATCCGATCATGACCTCCTGTACTCGGTCCGGGTCTCGTTTGGTTATGGTGGTGCCGTAGAGGGCGAGCGTGCATGCCACGAGCGGGCTTATGTCGATGTCGCTGCCCATCGGGTTCCATCCGACGGCGCCGGATTTGCCGATGCTGCGTGTGGTGGCGTTGGCCACGGCCGTGGCGAGCGCCGGTGCTTTGTCGTCCGGCAGGTGGGTGAGTTTGCCGTCTCTGAGCATGTCGAGGAATTTGCCGCAGGCGCGGCCCATGTCGCTGTAGTTGGTGACGATGACTTTCACGTGCCGGGCTTTGAGGTCGGCCAGCAGGCTCATGGCGGGTGATTGCGAGTCGATGACCACGCTTGCTGTGCGCGGCCAGTGGTCGGCGATGTAGTCGACCGCCCATTGGGTGCCTTTGGATTGGGTGGACTCGAAGCGGCGCAGTTCGATGTGCGCGGTGCCGTCCCTGTGGTTGACGGCTCCGCCGATGGCCAGCGAGCTGCGGTCGGGTTTCATGTCGAGCGCGTATCCGATCAGTCCTTTGATGTTGGGTGTGCCGGTGGCGGCTTTCGTCCATTGTTCGGGGTTGATGGCCCGATTGGTGGCGGTTTCGTCCCAGATGCCCAGTGCCTCGCGGCGGAAGCTGTCCTTGCCGAGCTGGCGTTGCATGCGCAGCATGCTGGTTTCGCTGGTGCGGCGCGGGAAGCTCGGGTTGGCTTTCCTCCATTGGGCGCGGTCGTCGCTGTCGGCGTCGCGGTCGGCGGAGAATTCCACGTAGAGCATGTCGTCCTCGCCGGCGAGCGCCTGGCGGCGGCGTTCCGTGAACGCTTCGCCGGGGTCGGCGGGGCGCGGTGGGGTGCCGATGTAGAGGACGAGCGCGTTGGGGCTGGTGTTGGTGGCGGGCACCATGTCGCTGATGGCCTGTTCGGTCAGGATCTGTGCTTCGTCGAACACGATGATGTCTACGGCGTCGTTGCCTCGGGCGAAGCCCTGGGCTCGTGCGCCGAACAGTATCTTGCTGCCGTTGGCGAAGGTGATTTCCTGCATGCCGTTGCCGCCGCGCACGCCGTCGGTGCGGCCGGAGTGGTCGAGGTATCCGATGAGCGCGGGGTTGCGTACCAGGGTGCGCACGTGGTCGAACGTGTTGCTGTTGGTGCGGTTGTGGTGCGCGGTCCAGATGACGGTCAGGTTCGGGATGAGCGTGCACAGGATGACCACGAGGCTGGAGACGGTGAAGGTCTTGCCGGTCTGGCGGCAGATGCTCAACACCACGCCGCCGACGGAGGCGGCGAACGTGCCGTCTGCTCTTCGGCCGAGGATGAGCGTCAGCAGTCCCTGCTGCCAGCGGTCGTAGCGGATGCCGCATGCTTTGGCGCGCTTGTTGACCTTGGGGAACATGCTGGTGACGATGCCGGAGGGCATGACGATGTGGCGTGCGACCTCAGATAGCTTCGGGTCGGAATTCTCCGTCATCGTCGTCGTCCTCCGGATCTTCTTGCGTCGTCATGCCTTGTGCGGGGTTGCCTTCGAGCCGTTCGATTTCGCGGGTCAGGGCGAGCAGCTGCTTGCTGATGCCGGTCAGGCTGCCCGGCGGGGTGCCGGTGCTGAACATGGCTTCCTTGAGCCGGGCCTGCGTGCGTTTGAGCACGCTCACGTAGTCCTCGGGCCCGTCGTTCATCATCGCCTCGAAATCGGCGGCGGTGAGGGCGTCCATCGCCCCTGGCTCATGTTCCGCGTCACCGGCCGGGGCGGGAGGGGTGGTGACGCGGCTCATGCGCTTGGCCTTGCGGTAGGCGCGCTGCTTGCATTTGGCCGAACAGTATTTCGCTTTCTTTCCACGGCCGGACGGGGTGAACGGCTGGCCGCATTCCTCGCAGATCACCGCGCTCACCTCCAAAAAAACGTAACGGGATAACGTAACGGCCGTCCAAGGCGTTACGTTTTGACATGCCGGGGAGATATCGGCCCTGCGCCCGAGGGGGCTTCGACCGGGGCGGACGGGTCTCCTCCCCACGTCACCAGTCGCCGCTTGTCACCAATGGCATCGAGGTGGCCTTCAGGTCGGCCGTGTGCCCCTGTTCGAATGTTTGTTTGATGTGTTCGCGCGCCCACGCGACGCTGTGGTTGGAGCGGACGCGGTTGCACCAGCGGTGCGCGAGCCGGCAGTTGGAGAACAGGTAGGGCGAGCCGCCCTTGCTGACCGGGATGATCTCGTCCACCTCGGGCGAGCCCGGCAATCCCGGCGGCAATGATTTGTCCACGGGCCGGCCGCACAGGTGGCACGTGTCGTAGGCCGCCAGCACGCGGGCCACGACCTGCTGGCGTCGCCAGCCATTGGCATGACGGGTGTTGCCCCGGCGGCCGCTCATAACCCGGCCTTGTCGCACGACCGCTGCCAGGCGTCCACGAACGCCTGCACGGCCCGGCGCATGACCGGTTCGAGGGGGTCGACCACGAGATGGCCGGACGGGGTGACGCTCACGGGCACGGGCAGGGCGTCGATGTCGCCGAGGGTGTTCCCCTTGCACGTGATCCGCAGGCTGATGGTCGGCATGCCCGGCATTGTCATGGCGTCATCGCCTCACAATCAAATGAAAAGAGTGGCGGGGCGAACATCACCGGCGCTTTGGACGTGCCGGCGGAGTACTCTCGCCCCATGCAATGCGGTCAGATACGCGAAAACCCAGCCACGTGAGCTGGGTTTTTCGACACTTCTGCCACTGCAATCATCGGTTACAGTGACAATTTTGTCAAGCCGCTCCGCCGATCACGAGTCGGTACACGTCGCAATAGGCGAGGCCCTGAGGGCTGGAGGGCAGCTTGCCTCGGTTGACCCACACGTTGAGCGTACCCCTACGCACCGGTATCCCTGCATCCGTGAACGCCTTGGCTATCTCAGCCGCCGACCCTCGCCTGGAATCATCCCAACACAACGTCTTGAGCCTACGCAGTTTGACCGTCTGCGCTCGCTGTTCCCGTCCGCACACGGGACAGGTAACCCACTGGTCTGCCGCGCCTGCGGTGAGCATCGTGGCGCACAGCTCGCACGTGCCGATCTCGCGTCGCTGCTCTGGCGGATCCAACGTGAGGTCGATTTTCCGGGCGATGCCGTTGATGGTCGCCATGTAGAAGCCGGCATCCGCGAACGTGGCGAGCCTGGGATGGCCCGCACAGTCGATAAGCGTGGCCTCGAGGTCCTCCATGCGTGGATCCTTGTGCCAATCCAAGGCATCGATGACATCCAAGCAACGCCACAGTTCGCGCGCCGTCGCATCGAGCATGTCCAGCAGGTCGAGCACGTCAAGCCTGATAGGAGTCGGGGGAGTGGGCGTCTGGATCCTGACGGGCGCGTGCCCGCCCGGATGCAGGGTCGCGTCCAGCGAGTCGTGCAACGGCGTGACGTCGCGCGCGAGTCGCAGGAGCGTGCCGGCGAAGCGCAGCTCGCACGCCGTGCACAGCGCGTACCCGTTTTCGATTATGGTGTTGCAGTTCTGGCAGTTCACGAAACCCCTCCACATCGGCTAAACTGGTTGTTTGCTGACATGCCCTCCGCCTCGTGTGGAGGGTTTCGTTTTTATCTGGTATTTCAGTTCATTCCTCGAACAGCGGCGGTTCGATGAACTCGACCTTGCATGGCGGTTTCGGCCGACCGTCGCCCTCGCGGATGATCGCGCGCACCTCCTCCAACGGCAGACCCAATTGACGGGCCGTATCCGTCGCGCCGTAGCCGCGCCCGTGCCATGCGAGCACCTTGTCGCGTATCGCCTGACTCGTCACTTCGCAACACCTCCCGTATGCGGATCAATCAAGTCGCATGACATGGCATCGACGCGCTCGCCGGTTCGAGCCTCGATGCATAGGCGGCGAACGTCGCCCGTGGTCTCCACCTGCTGCACGATGCGCTGGCTGGGGCCGGTGTCCATCGCGGCGTACGCGGCCAGGCCGATGGCGGATACGATGGCGAGTGCCAGTATCGCGATGATGATGGTGAACAGGAGTCCGATGGTGGATTCCACCGACCAGCTTTCGCGCCTCATCGGGTGCCTCCGGCGAGCGCGCTATAAAAACCGGTGGTGATTAATGTAGTTCTGTGGTGGACTAATGTAGTTTTTTTCATGGTCGTATTTCCTTGAGTACGTTGATGGAGCGGAAGAGTTCGGTGTTGAGTGTGGGGTTTCCGTTGGCGTCCGGTTTGATGACGGCGGTGAGTTGGTCTTGTGTCCAGATTCGTGCCGTGTGGCTCATGCGGGTCTCCTTCGTGGGGTGCAGTGCTCGTGTACCGGTTGGTCGTCCTCCATCCATTGGTCTTGGTTGTTGAGCCAGTGTTTGACGCATCGGGTGTGATTGTCGGGCACGGGCTTGCGGCACAGGATGCAGCGTGGCTTCATGGCCGGTCCTTTTCTGCGAGCGCCGGCCCCGTCATGAGGGTGAGGTAGTGCCGGTATTCCGCGATGTCCCTGTCCAGGCAGTCGTGGACGCGGTGCGTGGGCTTCATGCGGTGCTGGTATGGGTCTTGGCCGCAGGCTTTGGCTGCGAGGCGCAGTGCGGTGACGTCCAGCATGCGGTAGTGGAATAGTTCTCCGAATCCCGTCATGCAGAAGCGTTCGACCATGGGCAGGTCGAAACGGCTGATGTTCGTGCCGGCCGGGTGCAGGGTGTACGTGGCGGCCATGCCTTGGATGAACCACAGGGCCTGTTCGGCGATGACCCTGGGTGAGTTGGCCAACGGGTCGCAGGATTCGCATTGGGCGAGAAGCCCGTTGTTCAGGTGCAGTTCCAGGGCGGAGGGCTGCACGGTCAGCAGGGTTTCTCGGCCGATGTGCACCACGGCCTCGAACCGCCCGTATTCGTGCATGGCGTCCAGGCTGGTGCATCTCAACCCGATCTCCAGTATCGAACACATGTTCGCATCCAATCCGGTGGTCTCCGCGTCCATCCACAGCAAAGCGTCTGGTTTTTCGGGGCTCATAGTTCCTCCCCGTGGTCGGCGAGCGCGTCGGCGATGGCTTCGCGGATGATCCGGTGTTCGGCGAGGGTGAAGCCTTGGGGGATGATGATGGTTCTGGTGCCTACGGGTGTGTCGGGTGGGATGAGCATGGTCACGCTGGTGGAGTCGTCGCGTAGCGTGAAGTCCACGTTGTCGATGACACCGGTCATGCAGGCCGTGTTGTAGGTGTTGGGGTTGGTCATTGTTGGTTCCTTTCGTGTTCGATGAGGCGGTCGAGGCAGGCGAGGGCCGAGTCGGGGAAGCCTTGCCGGAGTTTCGCCCATGTGTGCGCTTCGACGTCGGGGATGGTGGGATCGTTGGCGAGGGTGTCGAGGATGGCGTGTTGTTGGCGTGTCCATGCGATCTTCTCGTCGTAGTCGATGACGCGGCAGAGGTACCATCGGGCTTTTTCGAGGTCTTCGACGGGTCGGCCCTTGCTGTGGTAGCGCCAGAGGTATTTGATGGCGTTGCCGAGGCAGAAGCTGGTGTCGGCGGTCAGTTCGATGCACTCCATGCCCGGGTGCGAGCGTGTGTAGTGGTTTGGTGAGTTGACGGGGTCGTTGGCCCATGTGGTGGTATGCATGCTTACCAGTCCTTTTCGAGTTCCCGGCAGTCGGGGCAGATGGATGACGTGGTGTCGGTGAGTGGTGCGCCGCAGATCGCGCAGATGGTCGGATCGTTGGCCGGTTCGGGTCGGTGGGTGGCCTTTCGGAGACGTCGGATGAGTTCGATGACGGGGTTGGGGCGGTTCGGGGTTGCTGTGTGGGCGTTCATTCGTTGCCTTTCTTGATGTTGATGTGGGTGGGGAGGTCTTCGGGTGGCGGGCATGAATGCCATTGGCCGTCGGTGTCGAGCAGTATCCAGCCGCGCCGGCAGCTGTACACGGGCACTTGGCTTGGCTCGGGGTCGTAGCTTTTGAGCAGGTAGCCCAATGCTCGGGCTTGTTCGGGGTGCTGGTGGATCCATCCGTGGCATCCGGTGCTGTTGTCCGTGCCGCACACGTCGATGACGTTCGATGGCGCGTGCCGTTCGGGGTCGCCGTAAGTCTGGCTGCGGCGTTTCCGGTGGTGGTGGCTGCTGCCGGGCCATTCGCCGTTGCGCAGGTATCGGTCGCAGACGATGCACCGGTTGTTTTCGCGACCTTCCACGAGGCGCAGGGTCGCGGCTGTGGGTTGGTCGCTCATGCTTGATGCCTTTCGTTGATTTCCGTCACGAGCCGTTGCGCCACGGTCTCCGGCTCTTCGCCGGTTTTGACGTGGGCCCAGAACGTCTGTTCGACGCTGTCCGTCCACGAGCCTTCGGGGACTTGGCTGATGGCGTGGGTTTGGAGCCATTGGCGGGTGACGCCGCCCCATTCGGTGCGTTTCGGCACGCTTTGGAGCCATTGCGTGTATTGCCGGTTTTCGAGCCATTTGCGCATCGACGGCACGAACCGGTCGCCGTCCTGGCGCACGGTCTGGGCGTAGCGGATGACGGCGCCGAGCAGCTGGCTCGGCTCGGCCTGGGGCATGGTCGGGTCGCTGCCGCTGGTGACGGCCTGCCACAGGTTTTGGGCTTGGTCGCGGCTGCCGGTATGGCTCGGGTACCGGTCCCAGGCGAACGCGAACGGGTCGGCCTCGGCCAAGGCCTCGGCTTCGGCGAGGCTCGGCACCGGCCTGGCGTGGCCGGATTCGGCCACGGCTTGGCTCGGCTCGGCGTTCGGTGCGGAGGGGGCTACAGGGGAGGTAAGGCTAGGTATGGTTAGGTTAGGACCGGTTGCTTCGTTTGCTTCGAAGCAATTGCTTCGTTTTGCTTCAGACGTTTGCTTCGGTTTTGCTTCACCGTTTGCTTCGTCTTTTGCTTCATGGTTTGCTTCGGTCTTGCTTCGCGGTTTGCTTGAAGTACTTGCTTCGTTTTGCTTCGAAGCATTTGCTTCGCGTTTGCTTCGCCGAGACTCGCCCGAAGCGACGCCGCCGGCATGCCCGGCCTTGGCTCTTTTCTCCTTGAGTTCGCTGCCGGAAGTGCCGCCGAATTTCATCAGGGTGTCGGCCTCGACCACCATCCACCGGCCGGCGGCGAGCGCCGGTTCGAGCATTCCCGCGGCCTCCAGTTCCGTCACCTGCCGTGCGTTGCCTTTCAGCGAGCGCACGACCGTGATGTCGAATGCGCCGTCGAATGCGGGGAAGCGCAGCTGGTACGCGGTGTGCACGCAGAGTCTGACCCATAGGCCCAACGCGGCGTTTGATACCGTGCCGGGCATGGTCTGCGGGCTGAAGTTCAACCCGTCGTCTATCTGGGTCCATGTCATGGTTCACTCCGCTTCGTCGTCTTCGGGCAGGAAACACCCGTTGAGTGCCTTGTTTTCCTCGTCGCTGGTGGGGTATCCGAGGTCTGCGAGCGTGTGGTAGTAGGCTTGGGCGAGGGTGATGTCGTCCTTGTCGGCCCATGTGCCGGGTTTGATGAGTGCTTCGATCTGGGCGCACAGGATGAGCAGGAGCTCCCTGTTCGCGGCTCCCTCGACGTGCTGGCGGCGATGCAGTTCCGTGAGGTTCTGTTCGCGCCACAGCCCCCTATCGCTCGTGTCGTCGCATGGCAGCGGCGTGGCGGCGAGCAGGTTGTATGCGGCGAGCACGTTGTCGATGTTGTTCCATGAGGCGCCGCTGATCAGTCCGTGGCAGAGTTCGGTGCCGGTCAGCGCGAGCAGGCTCAGACGCGTGGTGGCCTTGCGCAACTGGCCGCCGTTGAACCCGGTGGCGTGCTTCCTGATCCAGTCCGTGCGCAGCGTGTACGCCAGCCTGTTGAATTCCTTGCGGGCGGCCAGCGCCTCCTGGAATGCCGCCTTCTCCCGTTCCCTCCGCTCGCTCTTGGCGTCACGTTCGGCGATCTCCTCAGGCGACAATTGCGGGAAGCACAATACGGTGCAGTCGCTGAACCGGATTATCGGCTGTCCGTACGGGTTGGCCTCATGCCATCTCTTCCACCATTTCTCGAACTGGTCGGGCTCGCCGCTCCACACGTCGTAGAACCGGTAGCCCTCCGGCGTCGTCCACGTCGAAGCCGAGACATCCACAGTCAGACCCAGAGCTTCAAGCGCTGTTCTCATGCTCTGCTGCCACGCCTCGACACGAACCTGCGACCGCAGCTGGCCACGCTTCCAATCCCAGTTCTTGGTGCCCGCCATCGAAGCCAACTCAGCCATCATGTCGGGATAAGCCTCGAACTCCGCAAGATCATCCAACTGGGAAAGCGACAACTGAGCGAACGCCTCCGACCCGGAACGCACATCAGCGGGAATGCGCGCGATCCTCAAACGGCCACGCACAAACGACTCGCTACGACCCGTCTTCGCCGCCAACTCACCCACACCGACACCCAAGTCCAACAGTCCCTGATACCCGTCAGCCTCCTCCAACGGCGTCAAATCGGAACGCTGGCAATTCTCCACCAGCATCAACTCACGCTCCGTGCGAGCGTCCATCTCGCGCACAACACACGGCACCCGCTCAATGCCAGCCAGCTTGCACGCCGCCAAACGACGATGACCGATCACCACACGAAACAGGCGCTCGCCGTGCTCCTCGTGGTCGGGTGTGACCACGAGCGCCTGCTGCAGGCCCTGCTCCTTGATGCTGTCGGCGAGTTCGGTGACATCGCCCACGTCCCTGCGGGGATTGTCCGGGTTGGGGATGAGATGGTTTACGGGTATTTCGATGATGTTGATAGACAATTCGTCGGGTCACTGCTCCTTGATCGATAGGTTCTGGTGTGCTGGAAGGTGCGGCATGCGCTTCCTGCGGCGGCGTTGGCGCTCGTGCTCCAGTTGTTGGCGTCCGTGCTTGCGTTTGCTCATGATTCCTCCTTGATTTCGCCGGTGTCCGGGTCCACCGACAGCTGGTCGGGGTCGTCCCCGGGTTCGGCGTCGGATGATTTGTTTTTGTTGCTTTCGGCGTTTTCACCGTCGCCGTCGAACGGGTATTCGGGCACGGTTTCGGCCGACTCCTCGAACGGTTTGAGGCTGCGGTGCAGGTCATCGAGCATGATGGTGCGTCGGGCCTCGCGCGGATAGGTGAGCAGACGGTTGATGGCCTCGGCGCAATCCACGATGTGCTGGGCGAGCACGTCCACGTCGAAGATCGCCTCGGTCACCGCGTCGATGTGCTGGAACTTGGCCAGATACTCGGTCTTCGAACTCATCGGCTTGGCCGTGTTGACGGAACGACGCAGGTCCACGGCGGCCTGCTTGATCTTCGCGTTGCCCGCGTTGAAATCCAACAGCTTCAAGGGCGACATCTCGTCGGGTATCAGCGCGTCCTGCACGCCATCGGTCTTTTTCCTTCGTGACATTGAATCTCCTTAGAATTCGGGGTCGGAATCGTTTGACGGGAAATCGTTGGAAACGCCGAACGTGGCGCCGGGAGAGGCGGGTGCCGTCTGAGCCCACGGGTCGTCTTCCGGCATGCCGGGGTTCTGGGCCGGGGAGCTGTTCTGCCAGCCCTGCCCGTTGGCGGGTTTGGCCGGGTCCCCATACGTGCTGCCGCCCGAGTAGCCGCGTCCGGACTGCACGCGCGTCACCTGCGCGGTCGCGTACCGCAGCGAGGGGCCTATCTCATCGATGGTCATGTCGATGACGGTTCTCTGGGAGCCGTCCTGCGTCTGATACGAATGCTGCTTCAGCCGGCCGGTGGCGATCACGCGCATGCCCTTCTTCAGGGACTGGACGCAATGGCCGGCCATGTCGCCCCACGCGGAGCAGCGCATGAACAATGCCTGCCCGTCCTCGAACTGGTTGGTCTGCCGGTTCCAATTGCGCGGGGTCGAAGCGATCGTGAAGCTCGCCACGGTCGCCCCGCCGCCCGTGGTACGCAGCTCCGGGTCGGCGGTCAGGTTGCCGACGATCGTGAGAACGCTCTCCCCGGCCATCACGCATCACCGTCCAACGCGCGCAGCAGCGCAACGGCGGCGGAACGTGCCTCGTCGGCCAGGTCGAACAGTTCCCAGTCGCCGTCACCGGCCGCGCCGTCGGCCAGCAGGCTCGTCATGTCATACGCCCTGCGCGAGAGACGGCGGCTGGCTTTCGCCACATCGTCCTCATGGTCCGCCGGCGCGGCGGCAAGCTCCAGTCGCAGCCCGGTATGATCCATCGCCTGGTCAAGCATGGACAGCATCACGGGCAGCGTGGGCTTGTTCGGCGACTCGGCCACCAGCGACTGCAATATGGTGGCGAAGGCCACCCGCGGCGTCACGGTTTCGGTTTCGGTTTCGGGTTTCTCGCACATCTATCCCTCCTTATGGGTTTTGACTGGTTTGCGTTTCCACAGGCAGACCGCCGAGATCTGGCGGCGTTCCCGGTCGACCATCACGTCCGTCCAGCGTGGCGGCAGTATGGTCAGTGGCCATGCGTCCGTGCGGTTGAGATGCTGGATGGTGGCGAGCAGGCTGTCCAATAGTTCGCCCGCGCTCATGCGCATCCCCGCGGAATCCAACGGCCATTCGAACGTGGACTCGCCCTCGGCGCGATGCTCGTAGTCGTTCGGCTGGCCGGTCATGCGCTGGCCTCCTTGCATTCGCGCAGGTTGGCGCGCATGAAGCCGAGCACGGCCTCCTTCGGGTAGAGGACGCGGCGGCCGGATTTCACGTAGGCGGGTCCCGTGTGCGTTCCGCGCCATTCGGCCAGCGTGGATTCGCCGATGCCGCTGAGCTCGGCCAGCTGGCGTGCGCTGTTCAACGGCATCAGCGCCTTTTCCAACGCGTCGAACATCGCGGGTTCTGTTTCGTCGGCCATGGTTCTCCTTTCCGGCCCGTATGAGGGGCCTTCGATGTCGGTGGATATGGGGGGGGTGGACCGTGCCGAATCGAACGGCTTCCCGCTGTTTGCCACGTACATGACACCGTGATCTCCAGCGGGGGCGAACCTGCCGGCCCCATGCGCCACACCCGCTGCTCCGAGCGCGGCGCGATGGTGTTAACGACTGCCCTTGTCGATTGCCGGGGAAGGAAAGAACAGGAACCCCGGCAAGCCTGTTATTCGACTCCCGCCTCGCTCAGCACAAGGCACAGGAGCCGCAATGGCACGAAACCGAATCCCACAAGGGAGGCCAAACCATTGCCGATGGGATGCGCGCAACCGGCGTGCGACATCACCCAGCCGATGCAGAAGGCGAAAACCACGGCCCAGAGAATCAACCGGACCATGAAGCCGCGAGGCAATTCGTCGAGCTCGGGCCTGCGGTAGCCGCTCGCGTGCTGTCCGTAATCCCGGGCGTTCATCGTCCGGCCTCCGCGTCGAGGATTCGACGGGCCAACGCCACGAGCTCGCTGTGCGGGCCACGCCACACCGCGTCCGTGATGCCCATGTCACCCAGACGGATCTCGTCTATCCCGTTGTTCAACTGCTGATAGGACAGGGGACGGTTCCCGTCCTCGGGGTTCGCGACGGTGAGTTTCTCGCTCATTGGTTTTCTTCCTTTTATGTGTTGGCTCACCTCCCCTAAGCTGGACATTGCCTAACTACCAGCAATGAGAGGAGGTGAAAAAATGGATAACAGGACCAGGAACTATGTCGAGGTTGACGGCAATGTCCTTCCGGGATCTCTTCGTGGTGTCATCGAACTGTTCGATGAAATCGTGGAGACGGTAAAGGGATTGAAGCCCGGTGAGCGGAAAGTGATGTATCTCGAGCTCGTTGAGAATAAATCGCTTGATATGCCGGGAGGTACGATAGCCGTCGCCCTGCACTCGGAATCATCCGTATCCGTCGTGGTCAATGATGACGGCTCCGATGAATACAAGAACTTCCAGAAACGTGCTTCTCAGAAGTAGGTTCACGGACGTTCCGGGCGAACGAGGGTGTTCCGTCATGCGCTTCGACGTGATGGGACACCCTTCTGATTTCCCGGCGATTGCGGAGTTCCACAATCAGCAGGATGAACGAAAGTGCGAGATTGGTTGCTGCGGTTGTGACCGCAATGGCCACGCCCATCACTCCACCTCTCCTTCGGCGAGCGCTGGAAGGGTGTTCTCGACGGCCGTCACTGGGGCGGTAGAGTTTTTCGTATGCAATCGTTTATCTCCTTTTGCCAGTGGCTGTGGTCCTTCATTGGTGGGTTCGGTGGGCTTGTCGGTGTCGCCGGTGGCGTGTGCGGCGTGATCGCCCTGTTCCAGACGGGCAAGGCGAATCAGCTCGCGAAGGACGCAAACGAGCTTGCCGAGTCGGCGAACGGTGAAGCCGGGGCGGCCAACGAACTCGCTGAAAACGCGAACAAGATAGCTTTGGACGCCAATGAGGTCGCTAAGCGGTCGCTGCGGGTTGGCGCGGATCAGACCGTATATGATTGGACGGTCGGGGTCGAGGATGATGGGCGAACCATCGTCCTTCGTAACCACTGCGCACATGCTGCTGACGATGTCTCCGTGGCTGTTCGGTCTGGAGACGCAGCAATATTCGACGCCGCGTTCGATCATGTAGCTGGTTTTCAGGTATTGCGTCTCGATGTGTCGCGCACGGTCAATCAGATTGTCGAACATCAGAGGAAACTCAACCCAGCTTTCCTTCACGGACTTGCCATACGATTCGAAATCGATGTCCATGTCGCCTGGGTCAGCGAGCTCGGGATACACCGAGACGAGGTAATCAACGAGATCATCAGCTGCGAGCACTGAAGTCCTAAGAGAAATCCCACTCATTCCGCACCTCCAGCGAGAACAAGGATGTTGGATTGATGTAGTGTGTGGTTCATGAATTGGATTGCGGAACATGGCGTCGAGCTTGCCGGATTCGTGCTGACCCTGGTCGTGACGATTACCGGATGGGTCATGGAGCACAGAAGCTCCAAGGAACGCGACAACGACCGGCGTGATGACATCGATTTACTGAAAAGCCAGATAGCTGCCCTGCGCGACCAGGCCGACAGTCTGAACGAGCAGACCGCCATGCAACGGGCGGAGTTCGACAAGCCGCCGTTCGGAGAGGCGGAATGGGTTCGCGGATCCATACGACGTGTGACAATCACCGGTTCTCGCAGGGTGTACGTGGAGTCGGTGACGCTTGATGATGATTCATATGTGCTTCGGTTGCGAACGAAGATTCCGGATTCGTTCGAGCCGTCCGAGACCATCGAGTACGTGACCAACGGCCCGGTTCCAGTGGTGTTCTCATGGCGTTGGGACGACGAGCCGAACATGCCGCTGAAGAAGCTTCGGAGAGTGGCATACAAGCCGGAACAGTGATGATCCGCCATGAGGTAGCCGTTCTGCAGTCCGCTGAGATACGACCATGTCGACTCGAATCCGCCGGTGGATGAAGTATGTCCCGGCCAGCTCACTTGGAACTGTCCCGGTACCTTTTGTCCGTCGATCCAATAATCGCAGAATGCCACTTTCACGTGAGGCCCGCCGTCTGCCGCGATTGCAGCGCATTTCCACATGAGTTGTTTCAATCCCCAGTCGGAATCGTCCTTCGGGCAGCGTTTATCCATTCCCGTAACGCCGTTGCCGAAGTCAACCCGTTCAAGAGACTCACCGGACAGCCACTCCCGGACATCGCCCTTGCTCATTTTTCTCATTTCGTACCTCCTTCGGGGGTTAAGGGTCAAAAAGTGTGTCCGGAATCGCGGATTTTCACGGATTGACCTGTAGGTTTCCGGAAAGTATATGCTCCGGAAGCATATATCTAGCCTCCGACGGGAAATCCTCGGTGTGGCAGCCGTGATGTGCTATGCGCGGCGTGGTGTGGTGTCGCAATGTCGAAGAACCAACCACGCTGCCACTGCGGCGGTGAAATGAAACGCAACGGCACCACCAGCAAAGGCACCACCAGATGGCGCTGCAAACAATGCGGCGCCTCCAGCGTCAAACGTCGAAACGACATCACCAACGCGGCAGTGTTCACCCAGTTCATCGAGCATTGCACCACCGCAATATCACTCGACGACCTAGCCAAACGAAACGGTGTTAGCCGCGCCACCATGAAGCGGCGCTTCAAGTGGTGCTGGCTCGTTGATGTGCCTGACCCCACCGCCGGCCACCACAAGCGGATCTACGACCAGGTATTTCTCGATGGCACCTACACCGCCGGTGGCTGCCTGATCGTCGCGGCGACCATCGACCACGTGATCGCCTGGCACTGGTGCAAACACGAAACCACCCGCGACTACCAACTGCTGCTTGAACGCATCGAAGCCCCACTCATCGCCGTCATCGACGGCGGCCAAGGCGCATACAGCGCAATCAAAAAGTGCTGGCCGACTACGAAAATTCAACGCTGCCTCGTCCACGCCCAACGCGTGGTCCGCCGCTACACCACCACCAACCCACGCACCGATGCCGGGCGCACCATCTACCGACTTGCGCTGAAACTGACCCGGATCACCACACTGGATGAAGCCGCCGCGTGGGGTGTGCAACTGCACGAGTTTTCAACGATCTACCGGGAATGGATGAACGAGAAAACCATGATCAAAGACCCCAAAACAGGTGCATGGACCCGCGTGTGGACCCACCACAACGTGCGCAAGGCCTACAACAGCCTCAACCATCTTTGGCGGTCCGAGATGCTGTTTGTCTACCTCAACCCGCCAGCAGGAGTCCTTGCGCCCGAGCGGATCAAATCCACCACCAACAGCTTAGAAGGCGGCATCAACGCCCAGCTCAAACTGCTCGCCAGAACCCACCGCGGCAGATCAGGCGAACGACAACGCCGCATGCTGGATTGGTGGCTCTACTTAAAAACGGAACTGCCTGACGATCCAGTACGAATCGCCAGGCAGTCCGACTGGGGCCAGGGCCAACTCGCCAAAGTATCCACCCTGACCCAAACCGAGAACCAAGCCGACCACGAAACAGGACGCCCAGCCCTCTACGACAACGCTATCGACACCGACTACACCCACTCAATCGGCATTCAAAAAGGCCAAATCTAACCCCCGCGACACGCCGAGCCAGACACACATTTTGACCCTTAACCCT
>ERZ773208.422-NODE-422-length-40607-cov-59.919067_pt1 | contig 40607 bp, 38 predicted proteins | sample MGYA00581006_ERZ773208 | MGnify/ENA primary metagenome ERZ773208 (study PRJEB29015, sample SAMEA2737793) | human gut metagenome | biome: human gut; feature: human-associated habitat; material: faeces | place: China | collected 2012 ... | reverse complement strand
ATTTTTGAAAAAATTGAGTAAACTTTTTTGCTTTTGGGAGGATAATTTAGCGTTAGCTAAATTTCAATGCCCGACCGACATTCCGCTAAACCATAATTTTCTTACACTTTGAATAAAAATCGTAAAAAATAATTCTCTGTTAAACAGCAAAAATCCGACCTCATAATGAAGTCGGATTTTGCTGTTTATTTATTTGAACTTTGCATTAAGCTAAACCGCATTTTTCGATAAAGTCGTAAAGACCTTTCTTGTTATTCTTAATCATCTTTGCTCTGATGTTGAACATCATAATTGTGAGAAGTGTAAAGATAACTGCAATAGAGAGAAGAACTATTGTTACTTCAAGGATATTGCCGTTACCTGAAATTGTACCTCTGAATGCGTCAACAGCATAGCTGAATGGCAACCACTTGTGAATTGTAGCAACGAAGTCGCCTGAAATTTCGATTGGGTAAGTACCTGCAGAACCTGCAAGCTGTACAACCATGAAGATAAGCATTAAGAAGCTGCCTACCTTACCAAGCCATACATTGAAGAAGTAAAGAATTGACATAAATGCGATTGCGGTAATTCCTGCTACGAGGAATGTGTTTAAAAGCTCGGTAGGTTCAAAGTGTAAGAACAACTGGAGTGAACCTATCATTGCATAAGCAGAAACAAGTGCTACAAGATAAGCAACGCCTGCTTTGCTTAGCCACCAAGAGAAACCTGACTTGATTGTGCCATGGTGCTCGGTGAGAGGATACATAATACAGAATGCTATGCAAAGTACCCACAAGCCAACGCACATCATATAAGCCGCCATTGCGTGACCGTTATTTTCTACATTTGAAATCTTAGTTTCGTTTGATTTTACAGGGCTTGAAATCATTTCATATACTGCATCGTCGCCCTTGTTTTCGTCTATTGTCTTTTGTCCGTCTTCAAGACCTGTCTTTAAGGTGTTTGCACCGTCCTTAAGGTCTGAAAGTCCGTTGCCGAGTGTAATCGAACCGTCATAAAGCTGACCTGCGCCGTCGTTAAGTGTTACTGCACCGTCGGCAAGCTGATTAGCACCGCTTGTAAGTTTTGAATTGTTTGCTGTAAGAGTAGCAAAACCGCTTGTGAGTGTTTTTGTACCGTCATCAAGAGTTTTTGTACCGTCTGCAAGAGTCTTAGTACCGCTCTTTAATTCATCAGCACCGCTGTCAAGTGTTTTAGCACCGCTTGCAAGCTGGCTTGCACCACTTGAAAGCTGAGTTGCGCCTGAGTTTAGCTGAGCCGAATTATCGTTAAGCTGTGTAAGTCCGCTGCCTACCTGTGCAACACCGCTTGTGTATGTTGTAAGACCGCTTGATAGCGACTTAGCACCGTCAGATACCTGTGAAATACCTCCGTCAAGAGTTGACATACCCGGAATAATCTGAGTATCAAGTGCGTAGCTTACATTTGCAAGACCGCTGTACATTCCGTTTACGGCTGTTTTAGCGCCGCTGAGAACCAACTCTTTGTTTTCGTTAAGCTCTGCAACGCCGTTCTTAAGCTCGGTTACCTTTGAAAGTGAAGGTGTAACCTGCTCAAACACTGCACTGATTGCTGTTGCGTCATTTGCGGCAGATGTAACATTTGCCGCAAGGCTGTCTGCAATTTCTTTTACTTGGGCGGCAGTCTGTAAATCACCGCTTGCCTGCAACTGAGCTGCAAGCACATAAAGTGATTTTGCATTGTCGCCTGCATTTGTAAGGCTGTTTGTAAGATCGGTTTTAACAGCATTGAGAGCTGCAAGCTCTTCCTCGCTCGGAAGTGAAGTGTTCTGCAATTCATCGTTCATCTTGCCGATAGCTGCCGAATAAGTATCAAGTCCGCCGCTTAATTCGGTGATTTTATCCTCGCTCGGCAAACCGCTTTTTACTGTACTGCTCATCAGGTTTAAACCTGCAAGAAGCTGTGAACTGCCCGATGAAAGCTGTTCGTTGCCTGCGGTAAGCTGCTGTGCGCCGGCTGTAAGTGCCGAACTGTTTGAGTTAAGTGTAGCCGCACCGTCATTAGCCTGCTTTACACCGTCTGTATAGGTTTTCAAGCCGCTCTCAAGTGTTTTTGCACCGCTTTCAAGAGTAGCTGTACCTGATGTGAGAGTTTTTGTGCCGTCAGAAAGTGAATTAGCGCCGTCATTGAGCTTTAATGCACCTGTAAGTAAAGATGTAGCACCGTTTGCAAGTGTGGTTGAACCGTCTGAAAGCTGATTTACACCGTCAAGGTAAGATGAAAGTCCAACCTTTAATTCGCTTGTGCCGTCTTTAAAAGTAAGTGTACCTTCCGACAAAGTTTTTAAATTATCTGAAATAGTTTTGTTGCCGTCAGCGAGTTTTTCTGTGCCGTCATAAATTTCGCCTGCACCGTCTGCGGCGTCTTTCATACCGTCACCCGCCTCGGAAATCTTATCAAAGATTGTTTCGGCATAGGTCTTTGTGACCTCCTGAGCGACCGATGTCTTGATTTTTTCAAGAGCGGTTTCGCTCATTTTCATTGCTATATAATTTGTACCCGGATTTGTCTTGTAGTCAAGTTCCATCTTCTTTGGAACTGTGTCCATAAGAGTGGTAGCGTTTTCAGAGAAATTCTTTGGAACGGTGATTACCATATAGTAAGTACCGTTTTTAAGTCCACGCTCGGCTTGGTCTGCGTCTGTAAAGTTAAAACACAGCGAGCCGTCTTCTTTGAGCTTGTCAACAAGTTTTTGACCTACATTAAGGGTTTCGCCCTCATACTCGACCGGTTCGTCAAGGTTTACCACTGCGACAGGCAATTCATCGAGTTTGCCGTATGGGTCCCACATTGAACCGAGGAAAAGAGTGGTGTAAATTGCAGGGATTGCAATGATGAATACTAATACAATCATCAGTATCTTGTTACGCCACAGGCTTTTCCATTCCTGTTTTACCATAACAGTATTCTCCTTTCTTTGCACTAATCAACTCCGTTGTTATTAAACTATATTATATATTTTAATAGATAAGGTGTTGATTTTCTTTGTGATATATATTATAATATCTATAAAAGAAACATTCAAGCATTAAAATTAGCGCTTATGTTTAATAATAGACATTTGATGTAATAATGTTGAGGATTGGTGAATAAATTATGGCAGTACGAACAGACAGGCGTGTAAGAAAAACAAAGGCGGCGTTGAGGCACGGACTTGCGGTACTTACAAAGAAAAAAAGCATAAAGGAAATCACGGTAAAAGAGCTGGTTGAAGAGGTTGATATTAACCGTTCGACTTTCTATCTGCACTATACCGATATATACAGTATGGTGGCTGAACTCGAAAGCGAGCTTTTGGAGGAATTTAAGAATGCAATAGATTTGTATCCGCCGACAAACAGTGAAGAAGAGATGTGCAGATTCTTTGAGCACATTTATAATATTTTGAATGACAACCGTGAAATCTGCGTTGCTCTTGTAAGCGAAAACGGCGACATTTCTTTTATCCGTCAGGTCGAAACCTTTGTGTCGGAAAGGATAAAGAAAATATTTGAAAGCGGTATGGTTAAAAATTTGTATGATGTAAGATATGTTTTTGATTTTTGCATTTCCGGCGGTATGGGACTTTTCAAGCATTGGCTTACCGATGAAAACGCTCTTGAGCCTGCGCATATGGCAAAGATTACCACGGATATGGTTGTGGGCACTTTAAAGAGCTTTGACAATAACTTTCGGATGTCGGATTATTCAAAAATAAAGCTTTGATTTTTGCGTATTATATAATGTATAGGAAAATCGACTGCGAAAATTTATATACACAGGAAAATTTTGCGTAAAAAGAAAGAAAATCAGAGTTTTTTTCTTAAATCTCTTGCATTTTTTGAAGTTATATGCTATTATAATTGACATATGACTGATACTTTAAGGAGGTGGGACAATGCCAAACATTAAATCTGCAAAAAAGCGTGTAAAGGTTATCGCTACTAAGACAGCTCAGAACAAGGCTGTAAAGTCAGCTTTAAAGACAGTTATCAAAAAGGCTTACTACGCTGTTGACACTAATGCTGCCAACAAAACAGAGGCAGTTAGTCTTGCTATGAAGAAAATCGACCAGGCAGCAGCTAAGGGTATTATGCATAAGAATACAGCTGCAAGAAGCAAGTCATCTCTTGCAAAAAGACTTAATGCATCTGCATAAGTTAAAGATTTTGAATTGCAACCTTAAAAGCAGAGATTTTTCTCTGCTTTTTTTGTTTTTATGTTGACATTTTTTTGAAAAATGGTAGAATATATTTAGATAATACGCATATAATATTGCCGTTAATTTAACATAATCGGGAGGAATAACATATGAAAAAGAAACATTTTTGGCTCATAATCAGCATTATTTCGGCGGTTGCCGTAGCTTCTGCTGCACTTACAGCTTTCTTCATTGTTAAAGATAAGCAGAAGAAAGACGATGAAGAGCTTATGGAGTACCTCGACAGCTCTATTGAATAAAATTCTTAAAGGTCATCCGCTTGGGTGACCTTGTTTGTTACGGAGTGATTTTGTGATACAACACGAGCTTGACAGACTTTTAAAAGAAGCTAAGGGCAATAAAGAGTTGAAAGAAAAATTAATTGCCACAAAAAATGCGGAAGATCCCGTATCCGAATTTTGCTCGCTTTGTCAAAGTCTTGGCTATGATATAAAGATAGGCGAACTGTTTGCCTGCGGTCAGGATATGAACGATTCAAAGTTAAGAAGCGTGAACGGCGGCGGAGTAAACGGAATTGACGGTTGGGACGACACCTATGAGCAATTTTTCATTACTCTCGAATGGTGCAAATAAAAAAGCAGGGATTGTGCCCTGCTTTTGTTATTGATTTTAACTTATAAGTGCTGTATAATAAAGGTGTAAAGAAACGGCTTTAGCTGTTTCGCTAAAACGATTTAGTTATTTTTTAACAACCGTCTTGTACTTGCACTACAGGGCGGTTATTTCTTTTTTATGTTCTTTATGATTTCATTTACTGCTGTCAAAGCAATAGCAAATGCAATTAAGTATGTAATACTCTCGACCATAAAATATAACACCCCCTTTCACAAGGGAGCTGAAACAGCCGCCACCGTTTCTTTACATTTGACATTATAACAAATTTTTTAAAGCTGTTCACCGAAAAATTTTGTTACACACCGTTGCTTGCAAAATGATAATAATATTGCAATTTTTCGCCATATGTGGTACTATAAATGATGGATAGTATTCGCTTTGAAACTGTACCACTTTAAATTTTTACTATTATCCGTTCGCCTGTATCCGCTCGGAACAGGACTATACGGAAAGCGGTACGGGATTTACTTAGTTTTTGTAAATCCTTTTATTTCTTTTTAGCGGTATGTTCAAATACTTTTAAGGAGAATTACCAATGAAAAAAACTGTAACAACATTTGCCAAAGCTAAGCAGTCGGGAGAAAAGCTTACAATGCTTACCGCCTACGATTATTCAACTGCAAAGCTTATGGATGAGTCCGGTGTAGATGCTATTTTGGTCGGCGATTCACTGGGTAATGTAATTTTAGGATATGACAGCACGGTTGCCGTTACTATGGAAGATATGATTCACCACGGTGCGGCGGTTGCAAGAGGCGCAAAAGAGGCAATGGTAGTTGTGGATATGCCGTTTATGTCATACCAGACCTCTGTTTATGACGCACTTGTAAATGCGGGCAGACTTATGAAAGAGGCTAACGCAGGCGCAGTAAAACTTGAGGGCGGCGAAAGTGTTTGCGAGGCAATCAAAGCTATTACACAGGCAGGTATTCCTGTTATGGCACATCTCGGACTTACTCCGCAGTCTGTAAATGCTTTCGGCGGATTTAAAGTTCAGTGCAAGGACGAGCTTTCCGCTAAAAAACTTGTAAAAGACGCTCTTGCTGTACAAGAGGCAGGCGCTTTTGCGGTTGTGCTTGAGTGCGTTCCTGCAAAACTTGCGGAATATGTTACAAGTATTCTCGATATTCCGACTATCGGTATCGGTGCAGGCGCAGGCTGTGACGGTCAGGTGCTTGTATATCAGGATATGCTCGGAATGTTCAGCGACTATACACCGAAATTTGTTAAGAAATATGCAGATGCCGGTACATTTATGCGACAGGCATTTATCGATTATATAAACGAAACCAAGTCAGGTGCTTTCCCAAGTGAAGAGCATTGCTTTAAGATAGATGAAGATGTGATGAAAAAGGTTATGGAGGAAGAAAAATGATTAAGCGTACAGGTTCTGTTGCAGAAGTAAGACAGCAGGTTAAAGAATGGAAAAAGCAGGGACTTACAGTAGGTCTTGTGCCGACAATGGGATATCTTCATGAGGGTCACAAGAGCCTTATTGACAGAGCAGTAAAAGAAAATGACAGAGTAGTTGTAAGCATTTTTGTAAACCCTATTCAGTTTGCTCCGAACGAGGATTTGGAAAGCTACCCGAGAGATATTGAAAAGGATACCGAGCTTTGCACAAATGCAGGCGCAAGCCTTATTTTTAATCCGACACCCGAGGAAATGTATCCGAACGGATTTTCAACAAATGTTGTAATGAATAATCTTACAAAGGAGCTTTGCGGCAAAACAAGACCGACTCATTTCGGCGGTGTTTGCACAGTTGTAAGCAAACTCTTTAATATTGTTGCGCCGGACAGAGCGTATTTTGGCGAGAAAGACGCTCAACAGCTTGCTATTATTAAGAGAATGGTAGCTGACCTTAATTTTGATATTGAAATCAAGGGTTGCCCTATCGTTCGTGAGGCAGACGGCCTTGCAAAAAGTTCAAGAAACACTTACCTTTCCGCAGAGGAAAGACAGGCAGCTTTGGTTCTCAGCAAGAGTATTGCACTCGGCAAAAAGATGGTTGAGGACGGCGAGCGTAACGCTCAAACCGTAATTGACGCTATGAAAAAGTGCATTTCGGCAGAACCGCTTGCAAAGATTGATTATGTAAGCGCAGTTGACGCATTGAGCATTACACCGATTGAAACATACAGCGGTTATGTGCTTACCGCAATTGCCGTTTATATCGGCAAGACAAGACTTATTGACAACTTTATTGTTGACATCGACACACTGTAAGCGTGTTTTCAGAAAGGGAGAGGGTTATGACAGTTACAATGCTTAAAAGTAAAATTCACCGTGCAACTGTTACTCAGGCAGAGCTTGATTATGTAGGCTCAATCACCATTGACGAGGCATTAATGAAAGCGTCGGGCATAATGGAGTACGAAAAAGTACAGATTGCCGATGTAAACAACGGTCAGCGTTTTGAAACCTATGTTATTGCAGGCGAGGAAGGCTCGGGTGTTATCTGTCTTAACGGCGCAGCGGCAAGATGTGTGCAAAAGGGCGACAAGGTAATTATTATGAGCTATGCTCAAATTGACAATACAAAGGCTTTAGAGCACAAGCCAAAGGTTGTGTTTGTCGACGACGACAACCGCATTACAAGAATTACATCATACGAAAAACACGGTCTTTTAAAGGATATGGAGGACTGAAATGTTTAAAGGCAAGAACATAATTCTTGGTGTGACAAGCAGCATTGCCGCTTACAAATCGGCAAATGTTGCAAGCGCACTTGTTAAAAAAGGTTGTAATGTCAATGTGCTTATGACTGAAAATGCGACAAATTTTATTAATCCTCTAACCTTTGAGGAGCTTACAAAGCACAAATGCATTATTGATACTTTTGACAGAAATGTTCAGTATAATGTTGCGCATATTTCTCTTGCTGTAAGTGCTGACGCATTTATAATTGCGCCTGCATCCGCAAATGTTATCGGCAAAATAGCAAACGGAATTGCAGACGATATGCTTACTACCACTGTTATGGCATGCAAATGCCCTGTTATTATTTCGCCTGCCATGAATACAAATATGTACGAAAATCCAATTGTTCAAGACAATCTTGCAAAACTTGAACGATTCGGATATATTATAGTTCCGCCTGCCGAGGGCAGACTTGCCTGCGGCGCAATCGGTAAGGGAAAAATGCCCGATGAGCAGGTTTTGCTCGACTATCTTGAAAGAGCATTGTCGGATAAACAGGATTTCAAAGGAAAAAGGGTGCTTGTTACCGCAGGCCCTACTCAAGAGAGCATTGACCCTGTTCGCTATATTACCAATCATTCTTCGGGCAAAATGGGTTATGCCGTTGCAAGACAGGCCATGCTTAGAGGTGCGGAGGTTACTCTTGTGTCGGGTAAGGTAAATTTACCGCCTGTTCCTTTTGTAAAAATGATATATATAACCACTGCAGAAGATATGTACAATGCGGTCACTGCGGAATTTGAAAATACCGATATTGTTATAAAGGCAGCGGCGGTAGCTGATTTCAGACCAAAGCGGATTGCAGATGATAAGCTGAAAAAAGCAGACGGAATGGACAGCATAGAGCTTGAACCGACAAAAGACATATTAAAAGAACTCGGAAAAAATAAAAAGAATAGGTTTATTTGCGGGTTTTCGATGGAAACCAAAAATATGACCGAAAATTCAAGAAAAAAACTTGAAAATAAAAATCTTGATATGATAGTTTGCAACAACTTAAAGGTTGAAGGTGCAGGCTTTCAGGGTGACACGAATGTTGTTACCGTTATAGACAAAACGAATATAACAGAACTTGGTATAATGTCCAAAACAGAGGTTGCGGACAAAATCCTTGACAGAATCGCAGAAATTAATAAATAATAATTTAAAATAAGATTTTCAGATTGGATGATTTTTATGCATGAGAAAATAGTTGAACTTCTCTCTCAAACAGAAGATTATATTTCCGGACAAGAGCTTTCGACACAGCTCGGAGTTTCCCGTCAGGCCGTTTGGAAAGCCATAAACACTCTCAAATCACAGGGATATGTTTTTGACTCGATTACACGCAAAGGCTACAAGCTGGTTGCGTATCCGGAGCATCTCAACACATATGCGGTAAAATCACATCTGAATACAAATCTTATCGGTAAAAATCTTATTGTTCTGGATTCGGTAACATCTACAAACGATTATTTAAAAACTCTCGGTGCAGAGGGCTGCGAAAGCGGAACTTTGGTTGCGGCAAGAGAACAGACAAAAGGCAAGGGCAGACTCGGCAGAGTATGGCAGACAAAGAAAGATGACGGAATTGCATTTTCTTTTCTGCTTCGCCCTGACCTTGCGCCCAATGAAATTACAGGTATCACACCGCTTGCAGGTCTTGCGGTGTGCAAGGCAATAAGGGATTATACAGGCATTGACTGCAAAATCAAGTGGCCTAACGATATTATCACCGGACATAAAAAACTTGTGGGCATACTTACCGAACTAAGCGCTGAATTTTCTGCGGTTGAATACACAATTACGGGTATAGGCATAAATGTTGAGCATACGCAGTTTCCGCAGGAAATTGCGCACAAAGCTACATCAATATTCCTTGAAACAGGCAAGCATATCGACCGCAACGAGTTTTTGGCGGTTGTTATCGAATATCTTGAAAGAGAACTTTTGACTAATGATTTACGACTTACCGAAAAGGCTCTCAAAGAATACACTTCGCTCTGTGCAACTATCGGCAGAAATGTCAGTTTTTTCAGAAATTCACAGCAGCTGAACGGAGTAGCTGAAAAAATTGACAATAACGGCGAGTTGGTCGTAAAACTTGAGGACGGTACTCTGCACACAGTAAATTCCGGAGAAGTAACGGTTCAGGGTATCTATTAATTGGAGGAAGAAATGCCGATATACAAAATAGCCGACCTTAATATTGAGATAAACCCAAAATATGAAAAAACAAGCAAACAGCTTGCAGCTTATATCACTGATGAAAAGACGGCTGACTTTTGTGTTGAGGCAGAGCAAAGCGAGATTGACAGATTGGTTGCCGACGGCGGAATTGATTACCTTAGCGAAAGCTGTATAATCAATACCTTGGTTTGCAGAGAAATTCTTGACAACTATGACGGACTTTTCTTTCACAGTTCGGCTTTAATGTTCGACGGCAAAGCATATATCTTTTCTGCGCCGAGCGGAACGGGAAAATCCACACACACTGCACTTTGGCAAAGGCATTTTGGCGGCAGGGTGCAGATGATTAACGATGACAAACCGATAATCAGAAAAAAAGGCGGAGTTTTTTATGTTTACGGAACTCCGTGGATGGGCAAGTCAAATATCGGAGCAAATATTTCTGCGCCGCTCGGAGCGGTGTTCCTGCTTGAGCGTGACAGAGTAAATTATGCTGAAAAGGTAAGTGCGGGAAAAGTTTTTCCGAAACTGCTTGAGGCAACTTTAATTTCCAAAAAACAAGACAGAATGAGCAAAATTCTTGAATTGTACGACGAGATTTTCTCGGCTGTCGATTTGTATTCATTGCATTGCACAATAAGTGACGATGCGGTTACGGCGGCGTACGACGCAATTTGTAAATAACGCTTATCGAAAGGAAATTACTATGGATTTTGAAAAAGTAGTATCTGTTAAAAATATGAGAGAAAGTGACGCCCGCACAATTGCGGAGCGTACCCCTTCGGCAGAGCTTATGATGAGAGCGGCACAGGGCATTTTTGATAAAGTGAAGTTTGCGGGAAAAACCTGCGTTGTATGCGGCAAGGGCAACAACGGCGGCGACGGTTATGCGCTTGCGTGTATTCTTGCAAGACATTCGATGGCTTGTACAATTGTGAGAGCTGTTGAAGGCTTTTCAAAAGACGGACTTTATTATTATCAACTTGCAAAATCACTGGGCGTTAATGAAATATCACTTTATGAGGCAGGCAATTTTGAGGGATACGACATTGTTGTGGACTGCCTGCTCGGTACAGGATTTTCGGGCAAGGTTGAGGGTGAAATTGCACAGGCAATCACCCAAATAAATATGACTCCTGCGTATGTTGTAAGCGCCGACATTAACAGCGGCATTAACGGCGACACAGGTTACGGCGAACTTGCGGTAAATTCAGACATCACAGTGTCTATCGGCAGTCTTAAGACGGGACTTTTCCTGAATGACGCACCGTATTATATTGATTCGCTTACAAATGCCGACATCGGCATTGAACTTTTGCTTGACGAGTACAAGCTGATAGATTACGATAATCTGGAACTTTTTGAGGGATATAATTCGGAGGTATATACAACCGAAGAATTTATGGAGAAGTTTAATTATTCTCCCGAAACCTGCAACATTACCGAAATCGTAGCAGAGATGAGCGTTAAGAACAAGAAAACAATTGTTGTAAAGACAGAACATTCGGCGGTTATTGCAGATGTAAAATATGTGTATTTCTGCGCCGATTATATAAGAAATTAATAATGCCTTTATTTTGGCTTTTGTATATTGCAAAACATAAAAGCGTATGATAAAATAGCTTTTGAAAGGGATTGATGTTATGCGAAATTTAATGCAGAAATTTGCAGTTTTTATGCAGGGCAGATACGGTACAGATAAGCTTAACAACTGCCTTTTTGTGCTGTTTCTTGTGCTATGGTTTGTAAATATCTTTGTGTTTGCACCGATACCGACGCTGATTATCGACGCCTTTGAAATTGCGATAATTGTTATTACCGTGTTTCGTTCGCTTTCACGCAATATCTCCAAAAGAAGTGCGGAAAACCGAGCTTTTATGCCTGTTTACAATGCCGTTGCAGGTTGGTTTAAGCTGACTTATAAAAAAATCCGTGACCGCAAAGAATACCGTTACTTAAAGTGCCCTATCTGCAAGGCACAGCTTAGAGTACGAAATGTAAAAGGTAAACACAGAGTTCACTGCCCTAAATGCGGAAGTGAATTTGATAAGAAAATATAACCGATAAAAAGCCGCTTGTTCAGAGCGGCTTTTTTGTTTGTACTGCTTTTGTCAAAAATTGGGGTGATTTATTGATATTACTAAACATTTTAAACAGAACCGTTTTTATATAGATTTTCCTATATTTCTTTTTGGCAAATAAGCGTATTATATGAGTTCTTACTGTTGAATTTAGCAATTAATTATGATACAATAATCTATATATGCAATTACAAAATTTTGTTTTGACAGATTACCGAAAGGGGTTTTATATATGTGCGGTATTTGTGGCTTTACAGGCGAAGTTATCGACAGAGATAAGGTCATTAAAAATATGACCGATGTCATCACTCACAGAGGACCTGACTCCGACGGTGTGTTTATGGACGATCACATCGCAATGGGTTTTCGCCGACTTTCAATTATTGACCTTGACGCAGGTCATCAGCCGATTTATAACGAGGATAAAACACTTGTTCTCACTTTTAACGGAGAAATTTATAACTACAGAGAGTTAAGAAAAGTTCTTATTGAAAAGGGACATAAATTCTATACAGACACCGACAGCGAAGTGCTTATTCACGGCTTTGAGGAGTGGAGAGAGGATCTCCTCTTAAAGCTCAGAGGAATGTTTGGCTTTGCAATTTATAATACAAAGGATAAGTCCGTTTTTGTTGCTCGTGATTTCTTTGGTATTAAGCCGATGCACTACACAATGATTGACGGCGAATTTGTATATGCCAGTGAAATCAAGAGTATTCTTGAGCACCCTAAGTTTGTTAAGAGGTTTAACAAGAGAGCACTTGATACCTACCTTTCATATCAGTACGCTGTTCCGCCCGAAACTTTCTTTGAGGGTGTATTCTGCCTTATGCCGGGTCACTACCTTTGGTACAAAGACGGCGAAGTGGAAACTACACGCTATTGGGAGGCTCGTTTTAATCCTAATGAAGAGCTTACCGAGGAAGAGGCTGTTGACTCAATTGAAAAGGTATTTGAAAATTCGGTAAATGCCCACAAAATCGCTGATGTTGAGGTTGGTTGTTTCCTTTCAAGCGGTGTTGACTCAAGCTATGTTTCAACATATTTTGCAGACCAAAAAACTTTTACGGTAGGCTTTGATTTTGGCGAGCATTACAACGAAATCAGTTGGGCAAAGGGTCTTAGTGAGAAAATCGGTGTTGAACATCACACACACCTTATCTCAAGCGAGGAATTCTGGGACGCAGTTCCTACCGTGCAGTATCATATGGACCAGCCGCTTGCCGACCCGTCTTGTATTGCGCTTTACTTTGTATCAAGACTTGCAAGCGAGTATGTAAAGGTTGTACTTTCGGGTGAGGGCGCAGACGAATTGTTCGGCGGCTATACTTGCTACAATGAGCCGAGAGTATTTAAAATTTATCAGACAATCGTTCCGCATTGTATCAGAAAAGCAATCAGAGCCGTATGTAAAAAACTCCCTGACATCAAGGGCAGAGATTACCTTATCAGAGCGACAGACCCGCTTGAGGAGCGCTATATCGGTAATGCCTTTATGTATGATTATGCAGAAAAGAGAGAACTTTTAAAAGACCCTAACATTGCAAGCCGTCCGCAGGATTATGCAAAGAAATATTACTACCGTTGCCGCAGATATGACGATGTTACAAAGATGCAGTATCTTGACATCAATATGTGGATGGTAGGCGATATTCTTTTAAAAGCCGACAGAATGAGTATGGCAAACTCTCTTGAGCTTAGAGTTCCGTTTCTTGATAAAGAAGTATTCAAGGTTGCGTCCACCCTTCCTACAAAGCTTCGTTGCAACCGTCACAATACTAAGTACGCTATGCGTAAGGCTGCCGTTCGCCATATGCCTGAGGCTACAGCCGAAAAAGAAAAACTCGGTTTCCCTGTTCCTACAAGAGTATGGCTCAGAGATGAGAAGTATTATAATGTTGTAAAGAAAAAGTTTAAGGGCAAAACTGCCGAGAAATTCTTTAATACAGATATTCTCATTCGTTGGCTTGACGAGCATTTCAGCAACAAAGAGGATAACAGCCGTAAGGTATGGACAATCTATGTATTCCTTGTATGGTATGATATTTACTTTAACGAGGACAACGAAAAGGTAGAAAAGCCTGTAAATCACCTTGACGAATTAAGAGCAATTGCCGAGGCAAGACAGGAAAAAAAGCTTAACGAGTTTGGCGAGGCTATTATGACGGAGGCTGAAAAGCTTGACAAAGATTATGACGCACCAAACTTTGGCATAGATAAATCGGCACAAAAGGCTGAAAAGGCGCAGACAGCGGAAAAAGAACCCGTAAAGGCAGAAAAAGCCGAAAACGAGGCAGAACCTGTTAAAGAAGATGCCGTTGAAGAAGTTAAGACGGAAAATCAGCCGCAAGAGGTTAAAGGCGAAGAAGTTAAGGCTGAAAATGAAGAGCCTGCAGAAGAGGTAAAGTCCGAGGAAGAAAAAATCGAGGACGAGCCTGTAATTGAAGATGAACCGCAGGAGCAAGAGCCTGAACAGATTGAAGAAACACCAAAGGAAGAGGAATATGTAAATATTTCAAATCCGGAGGACAAAGAGGTTTATGAAAAGCCAAAGAAACCGAGCACTCCGCAGGAGGAGCTTGAAATGGCTATTGAGGGCATTGAAAAGCGCTCAAAATATCTTGATGAACCGAATGTAATTTCAGACGAGGCGATTGACGAAATCGTAAAGTCAATTAAGTTCTTTGATGACGAGGACTGATTAAAAACCGTATAAAATATAACTGCCCGACACCACTAAGCGGTTGTCGGGCAGATGATTATAACCACAGAATAAAATATTTTTCAGTTGGAAAATTAGGATTAGTAAGTCGGCTTTTTATCAAAAGGCGGAGTGAATTATTGTTTAGCGCACGGTTAAGATTAAAAGATTTTAGAATTCAGGTCAAGCCTTTGAAAAGTTTGACCGAACTTTTATAATTTTTGCAAAACTCTCTGCTGAATTCTGATTGATTTACTGACATAAAAACTCAAAAACAGAAAAATTATACAATAACTCCGAGGCAGAGCATATTCAGCATAATTTTGTATTCGGGTTCAAAATCGGAGAGTGGCAAGGGGTTTTTGCCTTTTCCCATTTCTATGGTGAGAGCCGGACGGCGGAATTTTTCAATAAACCAATCTTTAAAGCCGCCGCCTGTCGCAATATCCTCGGGTACAGAGATATTGTAACCGCTTGCTTGGGAGAGTACGGACGCAAGTCGAAAACTCATAACGGGAGTGTGCTTGCCGAACGAGCAGTAAATCTCTCTGCCCTGACTGTGAAAAGCAATGGCACGGTCAAAGTTGTTGCGTTTGCACAGGTTTGTGAGCGCCTTGGTTTCGGGCTCGCTTTCGGGAGCGTTGCCGCCGAAACGGGTGGCGGACGGAGCTTTTATGTTCATACTCAGTTCACGGCTTTTAAGCTCGTTCCAACCTGCGTTGAAGTTGTGGTTAATGTCCACACCCCTTGCGTTTGCCTGCCAGACTTTGTTTTCTTTAGAGGCTTTTTCCACAAGAGATTTGTATTTGAGAGCGGCATCCGAGCCGTGAATTGCGATTTCAACTCCGTCGGGATTTACGCAAGGCACAATCGTAAGTCCTTTTTCACGGAGAAAATCTCGTATTTTATAGCGACCGACAACGGAATCGTTTTCCATTGCATCGGCGCATTGTTCAAAAAATTTGAGAACCGCCGTAACGGTAAGATATTCGGAACCGTGAAAGCCTGCGCAGTAAAGCACGCAGTTTTTTGTGTTGCCGATGTGCAAAACATCAATACATCTGCCGCATACGCTTTTGCCTGCGAATGAATGATGAACAAAACTGTATTTTTCGCAGATGTCGTTAATAATTTTTCTTCTGGTCTGGTAGTCGGGCATTACATTGTAGTCTGTCATAAAAATTTCCTTTCTGTTTTTTTCCTTAAATTAAAATTCAAATGAGGTATAGGTATGAAACTTTTTGAAAAAACCATAAACAGCACTTCTGTTTTTGACGGCAGAATTTTGCATATTACCCTTGACGATGTTGAACTTGAGGACGGTAAAAAGTCTAAAAGAGAAGTTGTAAATCACCCCGGCGGAGTTACCGTAGCCGCCCTTGACAACGACAACAACCTGCTTTTTGTAAGACAATTTCGTTATCCGTACAAAGAGGTTGTGCTTGAGCTTCCTGCAGGCAAGCTCGAAAAAGGCTCAACTCCGCTTGAAAACGGCAAGCGTGAATTGCTTGAAGAAACAGGCGCACAGGGATATTCTTATACTTCACTCGGTCAGCTATATCCGTCACCCGGCTACACCAACGAGATAATTCATCTTTATGTATGCAGAATAAAGAGCGAGGGTGAAAGCAAGCCTGACGAGGGCGAATTTTTGAATGTCGAGAAAATTCCGCTCGACAAGGCGGTTGAAATGGTGCTCAACAATCAGTTGCCGGACGCAAAAACTCAAGTAGCCGTGCTGAAAACAGCAATGCTGCTTAAAAGCGGAAAAATTTAACTTGCAGATGCTCTGCAATTAAGGTATGAATAAATATATGCAAACTTTTTTTGAATTATTACCCGAAAAACAAAATACATCAGCGGCACTCGGCTTTTTTGACGGCTTGCACATCGGTCACCGCAAGGTTATCGGCGAGGCGGTAAGGGGCAGTGAAAACGGACTTGTGCCTATTTGCTTTACCTTTGCACAAAGTCCGAAAAGTGTGCTTAAAAATCAACCGCAAGAGGCGTTGATGAGCGTTGAAGATAAAAAAACAGCGCTGTCCGAAATCGGAATACAGCACCTGTATATGTGCGATTTCAAGTCGGTTGTTGATGTTGCGCCACGAAAATTTGTGGAAGATATGTTAATAAAAACTCTGAAAGCAAAAAAACTTTGCTGCGGTTTTAATTACACTTTCGGTAAAAACGGTGAGGGAAATACCGAGCTGCTCGCCGAAATTTGCAAGGAAAACGGAATTGAGCTGCAGGTTTTGCCGCCTGTTGAAGAAAAAGAGGGAGTAGTTTCGTCAACGCTTATCCGTGAACTTATTAAGGACGGAAATATGCGCAGGGCAAACGAACTTTTAGGTTCATATTTCGGATTCGGCGGAGAGGTTGTACACGGTCAGCACTTGGGCAGAGAACTCGGAACACCGACTCTTAATCAGTCTTTGCACGAAGAGCTTGTTGTGCCGAAGTTTGGCGTGTATGCATCGTGCGTTACTCTTGATGACGGCAGGAAATTCTGCGGCGTTACAAATATAGGAGTAAAACCGACAGTCGGCAATTTTGCCCCGCTTTGCGAAACCTGGATGCCCGACTACAGTGGAGAAGAGTTGTACGGCAAGACGGTAGATGTGCGGCTTATAGATTTTATAAGAGGCGAAAAGAAATTTTCTTCGCTTGATGAATTGAAAAAAGCTATCTTTGACAATGCAAAGACAGCCGAGAAAATGTTTGACGAAAAAATAAAATACAACAGTTAATAATGGTATAACGTTAAAATATATTTAATTAAATATAAAACCTTAAAAACGAATACTTAGTAACGGAGGTGCAGTATGGCAACTTATGTCACAAAAAAATGTCCACATTGTGGGTATGCTTATCAATTCATGCAGGGAGGTGATCAACGAAAATATGGTTGCCCTTATAAAATCTGTGAAAGATGCAATAACCCTTATTGGGATACTGATATAAAAGAACCAGCGTTATATGGATATGAAAATTTGCATGAAACAATGGAAAGTGTTAGCCAAGGTTGCACACTTTTTATATGTATTCCTTTCGGCATAATTGCATTATTTGGTGGTATATATCTTTTAATAAATGCAGAAATAATTGGTATTTTTTTACTTGCGCTTGGAGGAATTAATACTTACATAATTTGTTCATATTTAAAAAGAAAAAAAGATGAAATTACTAATAGAGATGAAATTATTAAAACACAACAAAAGGAATATGATGAATCAATGAAACGTCTACAAGATATAAATTACCTTTCAAGATTAGCGAAAGTTGATTCACTTGCTAAAAAATTATTGGAAGAACGAAAAAACGGTGAATTAGAGCATTACGCTGAACGTCCACAATAATTGTACTGATAGAAAGAGGCTGTCGCAAAATTGCTGCAGCCTCTTTGAACTAACTTTTACTTCCTATTAAACTTTTTTACCTTTTCCGAAAGGCTTTGTAAATCCTCTTTTGAAAGTTCAGGCAGATGTTCGAGGTCGTCAAGAAATTTTGCTATACTTTCATTTTCCTTTAGCTTTGTACTCTCAATATAATAGCTTGTAATAATTCCCGGTACTACCGCTATTATCAGTATGGAACATATCGACAGGAAAATCGACATTGCCCTGCCGAGTATCGTAACGGCGGTTATGTCGCCAAAACCTATGGTCGTGGCTACGCTGAAACAGTACCATACACTGTCAATCGGAGTTTTTATGTTCGGCTCAACTATCCATACACCAATGCTTACACCTGCAAATATTATTATGTATGTTGTCAAAAACTTAAGTGCTCCTGTCCGTTTAAGTATAATTTTTATCAGCCGAGTTTTTTTCATATCTTCACCGCCTGCCTTTTATAACAAAATTATATCAATTCTGCGTATAACAGTCAATATTTTTAGCAAAATTAAACAGTTGATTTTTTTGTCAGAGCTTTTGCATCGATTTTCACAAAACAGGTGAAAAATTATTATGCAAAGAAAACACCGTCAGCGCAAAGTGTTGACGGTGTTAAAAAGCCTATTTTCTTGTTTGTTTTCATAATTGAAAGGTTTTCGCTATTGTGTTTAAGCTGCCAAACAGCAAGCCGGTTGGCTATCGGAGTTTGCGTTAGCCTTTAATAAGCAACTGTTCCCAATAATATCTGTACGGAGCATTTTGGTCAACATAACACGAAACACCGATTTTGTTATATTTGCTGTTCATTATGTTTGCTCTGTGCGACGGAGAATTCATCCATTCTTTTACTACAGCTTCGGGTGTGTTCTGTCCTGCGGCAATGTTTTCGGCTGCCGAAGTGTACGAAACATTATTCTGCTTTAAAACCATAGACCAGCTTGTGCCGTCTGGGCGCTGGTGTGAAAACAGAGTTGCTGTTTCTTTTGAACGAATGTTTGAAAGGTTTGTAAGAGTTGTGTCTTTTGTGAGAGGAGAAAGTCCCTCTTTTGCCCGTGCCGCATTTACAAGTTCAATTACCTTATCGGCAAATTCTTTATTATAGCTTGCAGATCCGCTCGGCTGTGTGGTAGGCTGCGGTTGTGAAGTCGGTTGTACGGTGGTCGGCTGTGTTGCAGGCTGTGTCGGAGTTTCTCCTCCCGAAATGAGCATTTGAGCCGAGGTTACATCCTGAACATCAATTTTGCCGTCATTGTTATAGTCGGCAATTGTTTTCTGATTGTCTGTCAGTTCTCCGTCACCTGCTATTTTTATCTGCAAGTATGTAACATCCTGCACATCAAATCTGCCGTCATCGTTTAAGTCGTATTTTTGCGTATCAAGTGCTGATGCCGAAACAATTGCAGTTGCCGCTACTGCTGTGGCGGTAAGTGTTACGGCGATAATTTGTTTTAAATTTATCATATGAACTCCTGTGATTTTAACTCTGATAGATATTTAAAAGAATGTTTTTGATGTCCCAAAGTTTTTTCGAGAGGTCAACATAGTAGTTGTGCGGGTTCTCAAATCGCTTTACCTCGTCCCAAAGGAGTCCGATTTGGTCTTTGCAGTATTTTGCAATATCTTCAATCTTTGGCGATTCATACACGCACTTGCCGTCCTTAAATATCGGTACAAGTAATTCTTTTGCGGTAAAGTCTGTGAGAGTTTTTGCTTTCCATGTTGCATTCTGGTCGAAAATGGTGTGTGGTTTTGAGAAATCCATTACTTCGTCGTACACGCAAAGTTCGTCGGCAAGAGCCTTGCCGCTCTCGTTGTCATAATAACGGTAAAGTTTTTTGAAATGAGGATTTGTGATTTTTGATGTGTTCTCGCTGACTTTGATTTTCGGGATAATTTCGCCGCTTGTGGGTTCTTCAACGGCAACAAGTTTATATACACCGCCGAATACAGGCGAACTTGACGAAGTTATAAGTCTTTCGCCAACTCCGAAAACATCGACCTGTGCACCCTGCATCATAAGGTCACGGATAAGGTACTCGTCAAGTGAGTTTGATGCAACAATTTTGCAGTTTTCAAGTCCTGCCTCGTCAAGCATTTTTCTCGCTTTTTTAGAAAGGTAAGAAATATCGCCCGAATCAAGACGAATTGCAAATTTGTTAATGCCCTTTGGAACAAGCACTTCTTTAAATACTCTTATTGCGTTCGGAACGCCGCTTTTAAGCGTGTTGTAAGTATCGACAAGAAGCGTCGGGTTCTCAGGATAAAGCTCGCAGTAGGTGCGGAATGCTGTATATTCGTTGTCGAACATCTGAATCCAGGAATGAGCCATTGTGCCGCCTGCGGGTACGCCGTAAAGTGCGTCTGTAAGTGTGCAGGCTGTACCGGCACAACCGCCTATGTATGCGGCTCTTGCACCGTCAACGGCACCTGTTGCGCCCTGTGCACGGCGAGAACCAAACTCAAGAACCGTTCTGCCCTGTGCGGCACGAACAATTCTGTTTGCCTTTGTTGCAATGAGAGTCTGATGATTGATTGTAAGAAGTAAAAATGTTTCGATAAGCTGTGCCTCTATGGCAGGAGCTTTTACCGTAATAATCGGTTCGTTAGGGAAGATAGGAGTTCCCTCGGGAATAGCGTAAATATCACCTGTGAATTTGAAATTTGAAAGATATTTTAAAAATTCTTCGTCAAAAATTCCTTTTTCTCTAAGATATTCAATATCGGTTTCGGAGAAGTGGAGATTTTTGATGTAGTCAATTACCTGCTCAAGGCCTGCCGCAATGGCAAAACCTCCGTTGTCGGGCACTTTGCGGAAGAAAAGGTCGAAGTAAACATTCTTTTTGTAAAAGCCGTTTTTAAAATAGCCGTTTGACATTGTAAGCTCGTAAAAATCGCAGAGCATGGAATAGTTAGTTTCTGTCATTATAAATCACCTTAATAAAATTTGATTTGCATTATGTTTTGAACCTATCAGCTTTCGGTTTGTTCAAGATTTTTTACACCCTTGCTAAGGCAAAGCCTTTGTGCAAAAACCGCAAGCACACACATAACAATAACAAGTCCAAGGTTAATTATAACAGGTTCAACACCAAAAATCCATAGCAATACAAGAGAAATTGCACAAATAGCGGCGGTAATTGCTATAATTATGGCTGCATTGATTACGGTATTGTAGTTACCTCGCAAAGCGTTGATTTCATCGTCCCATACAAGTTTAGGGTTTATTGTGTCCAAGAATATACCGAGGTAGGTTACAAAAACAACGCAGATAAGGCTTAAAAGAATATGTATAAGCGGAATTACGATGAATACAAACGGGTTAAAGCTGTCTGCGAGAATTGCGCAGTAAATATTAAATGCAATTACATAGAGCACCATAACAGAGCCGCTGATGATTATACTTGTAAGTGCTTTTGCATTCAGTTGAACTCTTAATGTAACGGGAATATAGCGCATAAATTGGAAGTGCTTGCCCTCTCTTGAAATTGCGGAAGAAGCGATACTGTTAATTGCCGTGACAAGGGCGGAAATTACAACAGCCGCTACGGTAATTACAGTAATACTTTTTTGATCTCCCGCAAGGTACGGTGTAAGTGTGCCCGACAAAAAGTTTGTACTGCCCTGCAAAATCATAATAACAGCCATAAAAACAGGCCACAAAAGGTTAATGGCTATGCAGTCCATAAAGAAAGGCGGAGTTCTGAAAAGGATAAGAAATTCTTTTTTCAAATAACTTGCAAAAACTCCTTTTTGGGTTGATTTTTCAACAGCCTGACTTGCAATGCTTTTACTGCGTTTGGATTTTGTGGTATTGATGTCCGACACACCTTTGATATACATTTTTGACGCAAGGAAAAGGAAGACTGCAACGAAAATTACATTTGCAAGCAAGTATAAAAGCAGTTGATATACGGATTCGCTTGAGATAGAATCCATCATAAGCGGAATGTGCGGAAAAATAAAGTTCATAACATTTAAAAATCCGTTGTCTGCGCTTGCAAGCGAAGTAACGATTGCGTCGGGATTAAATCCGCTGATGCTTACGAGGGCAACCAATGCGCCGACTATAAGCACGGCAGTGCCGATACCTGTAATTTTATTGAGGAAATCACGGTTTTTTACCGAGTGGGTAAAGTACATAAATATAACGGCAATAATTCCGCAGTAAGCAAGAGGAATAATGGGAACGGTAAGTATGCCGACTATCGAAGTTATAACACCTGTAAGCGAAAATCCCTTTGCCGACATAAAGCCTACGCAAGCGCCGAGAATAAGGATAAATTCCATTATGTTTTCCGAAAGCAGGGAATAAGCAAACTTTGCGCTTACGATTTCTCTCGGCTTTAGCGGAAGAGGAATGAGATTTTCAATATCGTTTGAAAAATAAAATATATTGATAATTACATTAATTCCGAATACTACGGAAAGGATAGAAATAATATGTAAAATTACTTCCGCACCCTGTGTTGCTCCGCCGTATGTCATTACGCCGAGTGTTAGGGCATAGGTGATTATTCCGACAAGCGCACCTGCCGGTATCATAATAAGAAGCACAACCGCCGTACCCATAATTGTATAAAAATGTTTGGAACGCTTTTTTTCTGCGGAGGTTAGCTCGGTTGTTTTTATAAAGGTTTTTAATAAATTAAAAAAATTACTCATTTTCAGTCAGCTCCAAAAAGATTTGTTCAAGTGATTTGCCTGTGTTCTGACTGCAAAGATTATCGAGAGTGCCGTCATAAAGCGATTTGCCCTTTTTTATTATGATAACCTTGTCGCAGAGCTTTTCGGCAACTTCAAGTATGTGGGTGGAGAAAAATACGCAGTTACCCGCATCTGCGTGTTCACGCATCATAGCTTTCAGTTCAAAAGCACTCTTAGGGTCAAGACCGATGAGCGGTTCGTCAAGAATCCATACGTCGGGATTGTGCACAAGTGCGGCGGCAACCATAATTTTCTGACGCATACCGTGCGAGTAGCTTAGCATAGGTGCGTTTAAGCTGTCGGTAAGTCCGAATCTGTCGCAAACTTCGGTAAATCTCTTTTTGCGCACATCTGACGGAACTTTGTAGATGTCACCGATGAAATTGAGAAACTCAATTCCTTTGAGCCTTAAGAACATATCGGGACTGTCGGCAATGTAACCGATACTTTTCTTTGCCTCAAGCGGTTCTTTTTTTATGTCGTGACCGTTGATGCTTATTTCACCGCTGTCACTTGAGAGAATACCTGTAAGCATTTTGATTGTGGTGGTTTTGCCCGAACCGTTCGGTCCGATAAATCCTACAATTTCGCCTTTATTTACAGTAAAAGAAAGATCGTCTACTGCTTTTAAAGTGTTGTTAAATACCTTTGTAACATTATTGAATTTTATCATAATATCAGTCCTTTGTATGAATGTATTTATATAAATATTATAAAATCAGATATAGTCGCTGTCAATTATTTTTACATTGTTTTTAAAATTTGTTCTGATGCGACATATTTTGAAAAGCTTTTTGTATATGCAAAGTTTGACAACAACAATAACCCCTCCGACAACGCATATTAACAGCGTTGCCGGAGGGGTTATGCTTTTAAGCCTGTAATTGATTTAAAATTTTATTTCTTATTCTTTTTTAGTTTACCGATTACATAAATCAGTACAAAGCCGAGCAGGAAAGCGCCTACTACACATTTAAACACAATGCCGAGCACACCGTCAAACATTGCAATTCCCGAAAAACTGTTCATAGCGTACCATACAGTCATAAAGCTGAAAAAACCCCCGATGATGTAGCACAAAGAACCGAGCTTTTTTGCCGATACGAACATATACAGAGCGATTATTGCCCATAATATAAAGTAAAAGGATTTTATGGTTTCCATTTGTTGATCTCCTATAAATCTAATGTATTAATGATTTAAAGTTTAAGGTCGGGAATATACTGCTTTATAATTGAAATTAATCCGACCTTTGGAGTATCTTCGTCGGGTAACTGCGGAAAGTCATATGCCGCATAGTCATTGCCCTCGATAATCGCAGGTCCGTTCTCCGAAATGCATACATCCCAACCGCAATACTTAAATTCGGGTTCTTCCAGTGCCGCCTTTTTAACAAGCTCCTTGACCTCTTCGCAGTAAGGAATTTTAAAACCTTTAAATTTTATTCCCGAATACGGGTGTTCGTATGCAATTTCCATATCGGAAGTATGTCCCGGTCCTGTTACCGTACCTGTATCGAGGTCAAAGTGACAGGCAAAACCGCCGTTTTCAAGATTATCTACAAATTTACCGTTATTTCCTGTTTTAAACACCGCATACAAAATATTCGGCTTGCCGTCTACCACAAGTGTGGCAATTCTTAAGCAGTTAATTGAGTGAGGATAAATTTTTGAAACATCGGGGTGTTGCTTTATTGCCTCTTCAAGTACACCGAATTCGTTTTTTTTGTCAAAAACATAATTATAAAATTCTTCGTCACTCTTAAAGTCCGCTTTAACAAGTTTTTCAATGCCTTTGCCGCATTCGCCGAAAGCAGGCTTTGCAATGAAAACATCCCAAGGCTTAATAAATTCGCTGAATTGCTCCAAAGTAATCTTTTCCTCAATTACAAGTACCCGTCTGCCGAGATATTTTGCAAATCTGGTATCAAATAATCTTTTATCGTTAAATATTTCGGCACTTGTAAGATCGTTCTGCATTAACATAAAACGCTTGTTTTTAAAGCGTGTCATATACGTTTTGCGTTGGTCTGCAGTCATATTGTAGTATTCAAACAGAACATAGTCATTATATCCCGCTCTGTATTTAAAAAAGCAACCTACCATATCAAAGAAAATGCCGGCTTTGTTTTTGCCGGATTTTGTGTGAACGGTATTTATTGCGCCGGAAAGTTTGCTGAATGTTGCGCCGGAGCAAACTCTGAAAAAGTAACCGATTCTCATAATAACCTCTTTTGTATCTTAGTTGTATCAAAATTACGGCTAATTTAAGCCATTTTGTGTAGTTAAGGGTGTATTTGTCAATATAACTTCCATTATAGTATATTTTGCGCTGAAATGTCAATAATGGTGACGGATTTGTGAAAAGTTTTTGAAAAGTAAAATTTTTCTGATAAAACTCTTGACTTTTGCTGACTTTAAGATTATAGTATAAGCATAAGAGTTAGCACTCACACACAGAGAGTGCTAAAACAACAAAAAACGCAGGCAGAGAGGTGATACCTATGGAGCTTGCGGAAAGAAAGCAAAAAATTCTTTCGGCTGTTGTTGAAAACTTTATAAAGACAGGTGAGCCTGTAGGTTCAAAAACTCTGATAGACGAAACGGATTTAAAAGTTTCATCGGCTACGGTAAGAAATGATATGGCAGACCTCACACAAAAGGGTTATCTTGTTCAGCCGCATACATCGGCAGGCAGAATACCTACTCAGCAGGGCTACAGATACTATGTTGACAATCTTATGAAGATTGTGGCGGTGTCACAGCGGGGCAGAGAACTTGTGGAGGATAAACTTTACAGAAATGCCGAATCACCCGAAAATATTTTAAAATCGGCGGCAGATCTTCTTTCGGAGCTGACAGGACTTACCGCAGTTGCCACAACACCGAATTCCGCAGAAAGCAGGATTCACAAAATCAGCTTTGTGCAGACGGGTTCGCACACGGCAATGACTGTTGTAATTGCCTCAAACGGCATTATAAAAAATCAGCTTTTCAGATGCGAATTTATAATCACTCCCGAAATCCTTGAAGTGTTTGACAAAGCACTTAACGAATTGTTTGACGGAGTAAGGCTTTCTTCGATAAATCGTCCGTTTATACAGACGGCAGCGGCAAGATTTGGCGAGTTATCGCTCTTTATGCCAAGTGTGCTTACGGCGATAAAAGATGCGGCAGACAAGGCAAACGAAGTCGGAATCTTTTTGAGCGGTCAGACAAAGCCGTTGTTTATGCAGAATGTAAATTTTCTTGCGGCAAGAAATGTAATTGAACTTCTTTCAAGAAAAGGAGATCTTGCAGGTGTTCTTACAAGCCTGCCGATAGGTACTTCGGTAAGTATAGGTACAGAAAACAGCCGTATAGAACTTGCGTACAGCTCGGTAATTTCTTCAAGCTACAGCGTAAAAGATACACCGTCCGGTACGCTTGCCGTAATAGCTCCTATACGAACGGATTACGGCAGAGTGATTTCGATTATAGAATGTATAAGCGAATGTGTAAGTAAAATAATAAGCGAGCTTATAGAGCATTAATATAGAAAGGAAAGGTAATATGTCAAAGAAAAAAGAAGTGACAAAAGACGAAGCTGTTGTAAACGAGAATACATCCGAACAGACAGCTGAAGCGGTTACGGAAGAGATTGATGAAACCGCCAAAAAAATAGCTGAACTTGAGGAGGAGCTCAACTCACAGAAAGACAAATATCTTCGCCTTTGTGCCGAGTATGACAACTACCGCAAGCGTACAGCAAACGAAAAGCTTTCTATTTATGATGACGCAACAGCAAAGGCGGTTACAGAGCTTTTGCCTGTAGCAGACAGTATTCAGATGGCTATTACAAATTTAAAAGATTGTGACCCCGAAATTTTAAAGGGCATTGAGCTTATTTCAAATCAGCTTGCAAAGTCGCTTGAAAAGCTCAAGGTTGAGCCTTTCGGTGCGCAGGGTGAGGAGTTTAATCCGGAAATTCACAACGCAATCTCAAAGATTGACGATGAGAATTTTGAAAAGAACTGTATTTCACAGGTGTTCCAGACAGGTTACAAAATCGGCGATAAAATCATTCGTCATGCAATGGTTCAGGTTGCAAATTGCGACTAAGACCTTTATATAAATAAATCAGTATAAAAGTAAAACAAATATATTCAGGAGGAATTCATTATGGCAAAGACAATAGGTATAGATTTAGGTACAACAAACTCATGTGTAGCAGTTATCGAAGGCGGCGAGCCTGTAGTTATTCCTAACGCAGAGGGCGCAAGAACAACTCCTTCCGTTGTTGCTTTCTCAAAAGACGGCGAGCGTATGGTAGGTCAGGTCGCAAAGCGCCAGGCTATCACAAACCCTGACAAGACAGTTTCTTCTATTAAGAGAGAAATGGGTACATCATATAAAGTATCAATTGACGGCAAGCAGTACACACCGCAGGAAATTTCAGCTATGATTCTTTCAAAGTTAAAGGCAGACGCTGAAGCATACCTCGGCGAAAAGGTAACACAGGCAGTTATTACAGTTCCTGCTTACTTTACAGACGCACAGCGTCAGGCTACTAAGGATGCAGGTAAGATTGCAGGTCTTGATGTAAAGAGAATTATCAACGAGCCTACAGCAGCTGCTCTTTCATACGGTATAGATAAAGAAAAAGACCAGAAGGTTATGGTATATGACCTCGGCGGCGGTACATTCGATGTATCTATCATTGAGATGGGCGACGGTGTTCAGGAAGTTCTTGCTACAGCAGGTAACAACCGCCTCGGTGGTGATGACTTCGATAAGAGAATTATCGACTGGATGGTAACATCATTCAAAAACGAAACAGGTATTGACCTTTCATCAGATAAGGTTGCTATGCAGCGTTTCAAAGAGGCTGCAGAGAAAGCTAAGATAGAGCTTTCGGGCGTTACAACATCTTCAATCAACCTCCCGTTCATTACAGCAGACCAGACAGGTCCTAAGCACCTTGACTTAACACTTACAAGAGCTAAGTTTGACGAACTTACAGCAGACCTTGTAGAGGCTACAATGGGTCCGGTTCGTTCGGCTCTCTCTGATTCAGGTTTACAGATCAGTCAGATTGACAAGGTTCTTATGGTCGGCGGTTCTTCAAGAATTCCTGCTGTACAGGAAGCTGTTAAAAAACTTATCGGCAAAGAGCCGTTCAAGGGCATTAACCCTGATGAGTGCGTAGCTGTAGGTGCTGCTATTCAGGGCGGCGTTCTCGGCGGCGAGGTAGAGGGACTTCTTCTCCTCGATGTTACACCTCTTTCACTTGGTGTTGAAACAATGGGCGGCGTAATGACAAAGATTATTGAGAGAAATACAACAATTCCTACAAAGAAGAGCCAGATTTTCTCAACTGCCGCTGATAACCAGACACAGGTTGAAATCAATGTTTTACAGGGTGAGCGTGAATTTGCAAGAGATAACAAGCAGCTCGGTTTGTTTGCTCTCACAGGCATTGCTCCCGCTATGCGTGGTATCCCGCAGATTGAAGTAACATTTGATATTGATGCAAACGGTATTGTTAATGTATCTGCAAAAGACCTCGGTACAGGCAAGGAGCAGAAGATTCAGATTCAGAACTCAACCTCAATGAGCAAGGAAGATATCGACAAGGCTGTTAAGGAAGCAGAGCAGTACGCCGCAGAAGATAAGAAGCACCGTGAAGAGGTTGACGCTAAGAACGAAGCAGAGAACCTTGTATATCAGGCTGAAAAGCTCGTAAACGAGAGCGGCGACAAGATTTCAGAGGACGAAAAGAATACAATCAATACAAAGTGTGCTGCAGTTAAGGACGCTATCGCTAAGAACGACAAGTCTATGATTGACACTGCTAAGGAGGATTTACAGAAAGCTGTTTACGAAGTTTCCGCAAAACTTTATCAGCAGGCAAATCCGCAGGGTGCACAGGGTGCGGCTCCGCAGGGTGACCCACAGCAGGGCGCACAGGGCGGCTCAAACGGTGACCCTAACGTATATGATGCCGATTTTAAGGATGTTGACGGCAACTGATTAAAAACGGCAGCCTATAAATAGATTTACACAATGATTGACTTCATTTGTTTTTCCTGTTAAAATTTGTTAAAGGGGCTGTTTTTTGCAACGGCTCCTTTAGCACTGTATGGATTTTTGACAGCGTATACAGCGTATATAGATAACCTTTATACAGCTGATAACAAGTTATTAAAAGGTGAGAATGATGGCAGATAAAAGAGATTATTACGAGGTGCTTGGCGTTTCTAAGGGAGCAAGCGAAGATGAAATTAAAAAGGCTTACCGACAGAGCGCTAAAAAGTACCACCCTGACCTCCATCCGGGAGATAAGGAATGTGAAGAAAAATTCAAAGAAGTCAACGAGGCTTACGAGGTACTTTCAGATAAAGATAAAAAAGCCCGCTATGACCAGTACGGTCACGCAGGCGTAGACCCTAACTTCGGTGCGGGCGGCGCAGGCGGTTACGGTGCATACGGTCAGGGCATTGATATAGATGATATTTTTTCAAGCTTTTTCGGCGGATTCGGAGGCAGACGCTCCAATAATCCTAATGCTCCGAGCCGAGGCAGCGATGTTGAGGCAAGCATTTATATTTCATTTGAAGAGGCTGCAAAGGGCTGTAAAAAGACCGTAAGCTACGATTGCGTTTCTTCTTGTGACGAATGTCACGGTACGGGCGCAAAACCCGGTACTCAGCCTAAGACCTGCTCTGTATGCGGAGGCTCGGGCAGAGTTACAATCAGCCAGCGTTCACCTTTCGGAGTTGTTCAGACACAGCGTGCCTGTGACGCTTGTCACGGTAAAGGCAAGATTATTGACAGTCCTTGCCCTAAGTGCGGCGGCTCGGGCAGAAAGCGCAGGACTAAAACTGTTGATATTACAGTTCCGGCAGGCATTAAAGACCAGCAGATTCTTAATGTCGGCGGCAGAGGCAACGCAGGTTACAACGGCGGCCCTTCGGGTGACCTTCATGTATATGTAAATGTTCAGCCGCATCCTGTATTTGAACGCAGAGGCGATGATGTATGGTGCAATCTTCCTCTTACATTTGCACAGGCTGCTCTCGGCGCAGAGGTGGTTGTTCCTACTCTTGACGGCAAGGTTTCGTATCAGGTTCACGAGGGTACACAGCCGGGCGATGTATTTAAGCTTAAGGGCAAAGGCATTCAGCGCCTTAACGGCAGAGGAAAAGGCGACCAGTATGTGCGTGTAACCATTGAAGTTCCGAAGAATCTTAACGCTAAGCAGAAGAATCTTATAAAAGAATTTGAGAACGTTACAAACGAAAAGAACTACGCACAGCGCAACAGCTTTTTTGAGAAAATAAAGAGAATGTTCAACGAATAATTCTGATAACAGTATATAAAGGGGCTTAACAAATGGAGTCTTGGACAGAAATAAAAATTGCGGTAAACGCAAAGGATATAGACAGGGCAGGCGACATTGCGAATGTTGTAGTGCCTTACGGAATTTATATTGAGGACTACACTGCTCTTGAGCAGGAAGTGCAGGAGATTGCACACATTGACCTTATAGATGAGGATTTGCTCAAGAAAGACAGGAGCGTTGCCTATGTTCATATTTACCTTGAGCCTGATGTTTCTCCGAACGAGGCTGTAGCTTTTTTGTCCGAAAGGTATAATGCAGAGGGCATTGAGCATAAAATTGAATTGCTCGACTGTGCCGAAGAAGATTGGAGAAACAATTGGAAAAAGTATTTTAATCCGATTGCCGTTGGAGAAAAGCTCCTTATTCGCCCGAGTTGGAGAGATGATTACGATCCGCAGGGCAGAATAGTTTTGAATATTGACCCGGGTCTTGCGTTTGGCACAGGCAGTCACGAAACCACAAGACTTTGCCTTGAAATGTGCGAAAAGTATATGAAAAAAGGCGACAAAGTGCTTGATGTGGGTTGTGGCAGCGGTGTGCTCGGTATTGCGTCTTTGCTTATGGGTGCAGAAAGTGCTGTAGGAGTTGACATTGACGATGTTGCAGTAAGAACCGCAAAAGAAAATGCCGAAATTAACAATGTGGCTGACCGCTTTACTGCAATCTGCGGCAGCTTTACAGATAAAGTAACAGGTAAGTATGACATTGTACTTGCAAATATTGTAGCAGACGCAATTATGTTCCTTTCAAAAGGTGTAAAAGACTTTATGAAAGACGATGCGGTTTATATTATGAGCGGTATTATTGATACCCGTGCCGAAGAGGTAAAGGAATCAATCGGCAAGGATTTTGACATTATAGAAGAACACCTTGAAAAAGGTTGGGTGTGCCTTGCCGCAAAAGCAAAAAAATAAGGTAATAAATGTGCTGTATAGTGCGATATTTACTTAACATTTGTCATAAAACTGTCACAATAGTGTGATAAAATCTAAATAATTTTGATGCTCGGAGGCACGATTATGAAAAGACCAAATAAAAAGAATACAGTAAATCTGTTTTTCTCTGCATTCCTTATTCTTGCGTTTGTAGTATGCGCACACTTTTTCTCTAATTTTGCACTTGGACAGAATCAGGTGCTTTCAAATGTAATTCAGTTGTTTGTTTACACAGTGTTCGGTCTGCTTTTGTTCTACGCAACAAGAGTTGGCGACGGAAAGCCTGTAAAGCGTTTTTCACCGATTACATTAATAATTATGGTATTGCCTGCGCTTTACATAATGATTGCAAGCATAGCAAGCGGTATGCCGCTCCACAGCGCATTTGTTATAAATGACAGTTCAATCAGCATTGTAACAACACTTGCAGCCGTTGTATTCGGTTACGGTATTCCGTACACATTCTTAAGCGGTTTTGAAATTGCCGAGGAAGAGAACGAAAGCGAGAAAAAATTCGTTGAGGGCGGTATAGAAGCTGACATTCAGGATGTTGAAAATGAAGAAGAATCAGAGGAAACTTCCGAAAATGCCGAAGAAACCGAAACAAGCGAAGAAAACACAGAAGAATAATTTGTTTTACTTATTAATTCGACAGCGACTTGACAAAATCGAGCCGCTGTTTTATTATTTAAGCGGTGCCTTATACGGTTATTTAAGAATTAAAGGCTTTTTATCATAAGTTTGGGTAATTTATAGTTTAGCGTAATACTTCAGCCAAGTAATTATAAAAGTTTGGTCAGCCTTTTCAAAGGCTTGACCTAAATTTTAAAATTATTACACTAAACCGTGAGCCAAACAATAATTTATTATTGTTACCCCAACATTTAGAACCGAATTAAAGAGGGTGAATTTATGGACGAAAAGGATAAGTTTGACGGAACAGAAAAAATTGAAGAGGAAGAAGAAAAAGTATATATTGCCCGTCACGCAAAAAAAGACGAAGAGGACAGATTTGCGGATATTGAAAATTTTGATGTTGATAATACCGAAACTGTTGAAGATAAAGAAGTTGTAAAAAATTCAAACGATGTACCGAATAATGAGCCTGCCATAGACAGCGCAGAGAATTTTGATATTCACAGCGATAATTACGGCGATGATTTTGACTGTCAATCGATAGCAAGCAAAAATCATATACCGTCGGATAATCCGAAAAAAAGCAACAGAGATTATGGCGACGGCTTTGACGCTCAAACTGGTGAGGACAGACACGAATTTAAGCGCAGACAACCGAATAATGACGACTATTATGAGAATAATGCAGATACGGACGATTATTCGGGAAAGCCGAAAAAGCAGAAAAAAGCGAAAAAACAAAAGCAGAAAAACAGTAAGGCGGCTATGGTATGCGTAGTGGTAGCCGTTGCGGTTATAGTAGTATGTGTGATTGCTTTTGTGCTTTCAAAATGTTCGTTTGACAATAAAAAATCGACGGTGACAACTGCACCTACCACGAAAGCGACTGTTGCCACAACTCAAGAGCCGACAACCGAGTATTACGAGCCTGAAACCGAATCGGAGTATGTTCCCGATTACACGGAGTCTGTGGAGGAAACCACAGAACAGCCTTCCACAGAGGAGAACACCGAGCCGGAAACAGAGCCTTACACAGAAGAATATACCGAACCCGAAACTTACGAATCTACCCCGGATACAGAACCTGTAACGGAGTATGTTCCCGACGAAACAACACAAATTGTATAAAATGGAGATGTAAAAAATATGGGATGTAGTCATGATTGTTCATCTTGCAGCTCTGACTGCAAGTCAAAAAATTCGGAAAGTTTGCGTGAAAGCCTTAATCAATACAGCAGTGTAAAGAAAGTAATTGCCGTAGTATCTGGCAAGGGCGGAGTAGGCAAAAGCCTTGTTACTTCAACTCTTGCGGTAACTTTCAATCGTCTTGGTAAAAAAACGGCTATTCTTGACGCAGATATTACAGGCCCGTCAATTCCAAAGGCTTTTGGCATTAACGAAAGAGCAAAGGGCAACGAATACGGAATTATTCCTGTTACAACCGAAACGGGAATTGATATTATGTCAGTAAACCTTTTGCTTGAAAATCCGACCGACCCTGTTGTATGGCGTTCACCTGTCATTACAGGCACGGTAAAGCAGTTTTGGAAAGATGTTATCTGGGAAAACGAGGACTATATGTTTGTTGATATGCCTCCGGGAACAGGAGATGTTCCGCTTACCGTATTCCAGAGTTTGCCGATTGACGGAATCATTGTAGTTGCATCTCCGCAGGAGCTTGTTTCCATGATTGTCGAAAAGGCGGTAAAAATGGCAAATATGATGAATGTGCCGATTCTCGGTCTTGTTGAGAATATGAGTTATTTTGTATGTCCCGATTGCGGCAAAAAGCATAATATTTTCGGTGAAAGCCATATTGATGAAATTGCCGAGCGTTACAATACAAAGGTACTTGCAAAGCTTCCTATTGACAGCGACCTTGCCAAGTGTGTCGACGATGGCAGAGTAGAACTCTTTGAGGGCAACTACCTTGATGATGCCGCACAGGAAATCGAAAAAGCACTTGCGTGAATAATAAGTTATGACTTTGCGCAAATTTAAGATAAAATCTTATAATTGCTTTACGAAATGTTTTTCTGAAACATAATTTTAAAGCTAAGGCTCTTCTGAACGGAGAGCCTTTTGTTATGCACTTTAGTTAAATAAATTGTAATTTTATGCTTTATTATATCCAAAAATATGCTTGCATTTATATGTATTAAAATGGTATAATTATGCTGTTCTATGGAATGTAATTGATATAAAATTTGGAGGAACAGAAAAATGCACAGATGTCCGGATTGCGGAGAAAGATTTGAGGGTAATATATGTACCTTTTGCGGCAGACCCGTACCGCAAGAAGAATTAGAACAGGAAAAAGCCGTTCAGGAAAAATCCGACGAACAGGAAAATATAAATAATTCTGAAGAAGTGTCGAAATCTACAGTTGAAAATACTGATTTAAACAGTGCCGGTGTTCAGACTGTAAACGAATACGCACAAAACGGTTACAACACACAGCCTGTAAACAACTATGCTCAAAAAAATTACAATTCACAGCATAGTTACGGAAACCCTAATTACAGCAACAGCGCAATGCCGAGCGGTTATACTAATCAAAATCAGCCGTTTTCGGATGTTGTAAATGCCCGTGAAAAGAAAAAATCAAAAACAACTCTCATAGTTGTTCTTGTTATTGCAAGTGTATTGATTATCAGCCTTTGTGTTATCGGATATACCGTCATAACGAATGTAATCAAAAACAATAAATTTAATATGGGAATAGGTGAGTTTACGGGTGCGGATGACTCTGCTGCCGTTTCGTCCGTGAGTATGGATTTGGACGAAAACTCGTATTGCTTTTACACTGAAAACGATGACGGAACTGTTACAGTCACAGGCATTGACACCGTGGATTACTACAATGATTTTAAGGATGAAGTTGTAGATGATACTTACAATTTTTATTTTAATATTCCGAGTGAAATTAACGGCAAAACCGTAACTGCTATCGGAAAAATCAATCCGACCAATCCTCTTTCCTCGGGTACTCTCCATATTTATATTACAGTACCCGGTACAGTAAAGACAATACAGAGCGATACTTTTAAACTGTCGGAACATGTGCGTGAAATTACCTTTGAAGACGGTGTTGAAACTCTTGAGCCTGACGCTATTGTGGATTGCTATTCGCTTGATAGGGTTAATATTCCGGAATCGGTGACTGTTATAGGCGAGCATGCGGTAGGCTTTTTTATTGCGGGAGATACATTTTCAGAGCCTGTCGGCAAAAGAGAGTATACCCGTTCTCCGCTTACTCACATATACGCTAAAGAAGGCTCGGCTGCCGACAGATACGCTAAGGATAACGATTTGTATATTGAATATAACTGATGCTTTGATTAATCGTGAGCGTTTAAATTATAAAGGCTTTTATCGAAGGTTGAGATAATTGCTTAGATGAAATTATGTAAAATAATAAACTTAAGGTTCTCTGCTGCGGAGAACCTTTTTGTTATGAAATTATAAAAATATACAATATATTGCTTTTTATATGTAAATAAAAGCAATTGATTTTTGCATAAACAAAATGGTATAATTATGAAATAGAATTATGCAATAGTATGGCAAATATATTTTGCTTATTTAAGGAGAGGTATAGTAAATGAAATGTCCTAATTGCGGAAATGAAATCACAGGTAAGTTTTGCACAAGCTGCGGCACACCCGCTCCTGTCGAAGAGCCTGTAAAAGAGCAGGAAACTCAAACACAGCCTGCACAGTCGGATAATTTTGCGGCAAACAATTATAATTCCGAACCTGCACAGCAGAATGTTGCTGACAACAATTCACAGCCAAACAGCTTCGGTGCGGATAATTACAACACACAGCCAAACAATTTCGGTCCGGACGCATATAATTCACCTTCGGGTTTTGGTGCCGACGCAAACAATGCACAGCCTGCACCACAGCCGTATCAGTATAATTCATCTGCTAATCAGCCAAACGGTATGCCTGTAAATAACGGTTACACAGGTCAGCAGTTTACAAATGTTCCTAACAACAATATGCCTAATCAGCCTAAAAAAAGTATGAGCGGCGGTAAGATTGCAGCTATTGTAATCAGCGTTATTCTCGGTATCATAATTATTCTTGCTGTTGTTGTCGGTGTTGTAGCCTGCAACGCTTTTAAGACTGTCGGTTCGGTTATTGGTGGCGTTAAGGAAGGCGTAAGCATATTTGTAGAAGATAATGAAAGCAAATACAACAGTGACAGCAGTGAAAGAAATTATGACAGTGCAAGCCATTTTTACTATCAGGAGATTAACGACGGCAGCGAAATTGAAATCACAGGCTATAATTATATGGACACATTTGACGAAACATTTACCGATAAGAATTTTGAAATCAGAGTTCCGAACGAAATTAACGGCAAGCCTGTAACAAGCGTTTATGAGATATATGTTTATAATTATTCGAATATCGACACCGATGATTTGAATATGAAGCTTATAATCCCCGGCTCTGTTAAGAATATTGAGAGCTATGCTTTGTGGGGCTTAGAGGGCGTAACCGAAATTGTTTTTGAAGATGGTGTTGAAAGCATTGGAGACTATGCTGTTTATAACTGCAAGTATCTTAAAAAGATTACAATTCCGGAGTCTGTAACATATATCGACGATGTCGGTGTCGGATATTTAGATTCAAATGAAGAAAATGTTATTTCAAAAGACCTTGTTATTGTAGCAAAGAAAGGCTCAGCAGCCGAAAAATACGCTCAGGATAACGGCTTTAAGGTTGAGAATAACTGATTTGGCAAAGCTAAAAATTGATAACCTTTTATATAAAACTGCTCTCTGCTTTTACGGAGGGCGGTTTTTTCGGTATATGCAGAAAAATTTGGGGTAAAATAGTATCTGCTGCGGCACAAATTTAAAAAACTCAAGTAAAAATGCCGTAAAATCGGGATAAAAATGCTTGACAAAATGATATTTGTTGGGTTATAATACTAAATTGCAGAGCAATGTGTAATTGCACCTTGCTCGCCAATCGGCCCTGCTTTACAGGGCGGTTAATCAATTTCTTAATATTTTGGAAAGGAGGAAAAATATGCCTACATTTAACCAGTTGGTAAGAAAGGGCAGAGAGGTTTCCGAAAAGAAAGCTAAGGCTCCTGCACTCTTAAAGGGTTGGAACTCTAAGAAGCGTGTTGCTATCAACCAGAGCTCACCACAGAAGAGAGGTGTGTGCACAGCCGTAAAGACTGCTACACCTAAAAAGCCTAACTCAGCTCTCAGAAAGATTGCCAGAGTAAGACTTTCTAACGGTATCGAAGTTAGTTCTTACATCCCAGGTGTTGGTCACAACCTTCAGGAGCACAGCGTTGTTCTTATTCGTGGTGGCCGTGTTAAGGACTTGCCTGGTGTTCGTTATCACATTGTTCGTGGTACACTCGACGCACAGGGCGTTGCAGGAAGAATGCAGTCCCGTTCTAAGTATGGCGCAAAGCGTCCAAAGGCAGGTAAATAAGGAATTGACATAACTTCGGCTTAAATTGATTTTAAGTTCTGCTATGCGGCAGGATTTCTATATATATGTATGGATTTCTTGTTGGCATACGGGAGTTTGTCGCTTTCGAGTACCTATGATATCTCAATTATTGTGAAGGAGGGAAGCAAAGTGCCAAGAAGAGGTTCTATTGCGAAGCGTGACGTATTACCGGATCCGCTTTATAATTCAAAACTTGTAACTCGTCTTATCAATAACATTATGTATGACGGTAAAAAGGGCGTTGCTCAGAAAATTGTTTACGGTGCATTTGAAATCATTGCTGATAAGACAGGTAATAACCCACTTGAGGTTTTCGAGCAGGCTATGGAAAATGTAATGCCAGTTCTCGAGGTAAAGGCTCGCCGTGTAGGTGGTGCCACATATCAGGTTCCTATGGAGGTTCGTCCTGAGAGAAGACAGACACTCGGTCTTCGTTGGATTTCAACTTACTCAAGAGCCAGAAATGAAAGAACAATGAAGGAAAGACTTGCAGGAGAAATTCTTGATGCTACTAACAGCACAGGCGGTGCCTTCAAAAAGCGTGAAGACACTCATAAGATGGCTGAAGCAAACAAGGCTTTCGCTCATTACAGATGGTAATTTTTATTACCGGAGTAATTTTTAGAGGAGGATTTTATGCCAAGACAGGTTTCACTTGAACAGACAAGAAACATCGGTATCATGGCTCACATCGATGCCGGTAAAACTACAACAACAGAGCGTATCCTGTATTACACTGGCGTAAACCATAAAATCGGCGAAACACACGATGGTGCTTCAACTATGGACTGGATGGTTCAGGAGAAAGAACGTGGTATCACAATCACTTCTGCTGCAACAACAGCATTCTGGTTCGGTAGCAAGCATCAGTACAAGAAACACAGAATCAACATCATCGACACACCTGGTCACGTTGACTTCACCGTTGAAGTTGAGCGTTCACTCCGTGTACTTGACGGTTCTGTAACAGTTCTTTGTGCTAAGGGCGGCGTTGAGCCTCAGTCTGAAACCGTATGGCGTCAGGCTGACAACTACGGCGTACCGAGAATGGTTTACGTTAATAAAATGGACATCATGGGTGCTAACTTCTACCATGTTGTACAGATGATGAAGGACAGACTTAAATGTAACGCTGTTCCGATTCAGCTCCCAATCGGTGCCGAAAGCGACTTCACAGGTATTATCGACCTCGTTACTATGAAGGCCGAGATTTACCACAATGAAGACGGTACAGATTACAGTGAGGAAGAAATTCCTGAGAACATGCAGGATCTTGCTAACGAGTATCATGAGAAACTCATCGAGTCAGTTGCTGAGCTTGACGAGGATCTTATGGAGAAATACTTCGGCGGCGAGGAAATTTCTATAGATGAAATTAAGAAAGTTATCAGAAAAGCTACAATCGACAATACAATGGTTCCTGTAACTTGCGGTTCTTCATATCGTAACAAGGGCGTTCAGATGCTCCTTGACGCTATTATCGATTATATGCCTGCTCCAACCGACGTTCCTGCTATCAAGGGTACAAACCCTGAAACAGGCGAAGAAGTTGAAAGACATTCTTCTGATACAGAGCCATTTGCGGCTCTCGCATTTAAGATTGCAACTGACCCATTCGTAGGTAAGCTCTGCTTCTTCAGAGTTTACTCAGGTATTGTTAAGGCCGGAGATACAGTTTACAACTCTGTAAAAGACAACAACGAGCGTATGGGCAGAATTCTTCAGATGCACGCTAACGACAGAAAAGATATCGACTGCTGCTATGCAGGTGATATTGCTGCTGCTGTTGGTCTTAAGAATACAACAACAGGTGACACACTCTGCGACGAAAAGAATCCTGTAGTTCTTGAGTCTATGGAGTTCCCGGAGCCTGTTATCAGAGTAGCTATCGAGCCTAAGACTAAAGCCGGTCAGGAAAAGATGGGTATTGCTCTTGCAAAGCTTGCAGAAGAAGACCCAACATTCCGTGCTTATACTGATGAAGAAACAGGTCAGACAATTATCGCAGGTATGGGTGAGCTTCACCTTGAGATTATCGTTGACCGTCTTCTCCGTGAGTTTAAGGTAGAGGCTAATATCGGTGCTCCGCAGGTTGCTTACAAAGAAACAATCCGTAAAGAGGCTTCTGTTGATGAGAAGTATGCTCGTCAGTCAGGTGGTAAGGGTCAGTACGGTCATGTTAAGATTAATGTATTCCCTAACAAGGACAAGGGTTACGAGTTCGTTAATAACATTGTCGGCGGTGCTATTCCTAAGGAATATATTCCTGCTGTTGACCAGGGTATCCAGGGCGCAATGCTCAGCGGTGTACTCGCAGGTTACAATGTAGTTGACGTTAAGGTTGAGCTTTATGATGGATCTTACCACGAGGTTGACTCATCAGAAATGGCATTTAAGATTGCCGGTTCTATGGCATTCAAAGAGGCTATGAGAAAAGCTGATCCTGTTCTCCTTGAGCCTATCATGAAGGTTACAGTTATCGTTCCTGACGAATACCTCGGTGATGTTATCGGCGACCTTAACTCTCGTCGTGGTATGATCCAGAGCATGGAAGCAGAGAACGGTGCACAGAGAGTAACAGCTCATGTTCCGCTTTCAGAAATGTTTGGTTATGCTACTGATATGCGTTCTAAGACACAGGGCCGTGGTCAGTATGTAATGGAGCCTGATACTTATGCAGAAGTTCCGAAGAACATTGCTGAAAAGATTATGAGCGAGAGAGCTAAGAAGGACTAATTAATCCTTTTTGCTGAATATATTAGGTTTTTTATAAAAACCTCTTGATTTTTTGCTGATTTGTTGGTACAATAGCATTAAATCTATTGTAATGTAAATTACAATGAATTACCATATTTAAGGAGGAAATTTCCAATGGCAAGAGAAAAATTCGAAAGAAATAAACCCCATGTAAACATTGGTACAATCGGCCACGTTGACCATGGTAAAACAACACTTACAGCTGCAATTACAAAGGTTCTCAACTTAGAAGGCGACGCTGACTTCGTTGATTACGCTAACATCGATAAGGCTCCTGAAGAGAGAGAGCGTGGTATCACAATTAACACAGCTCACGTTGAGTACGAGACAGAAAAGCGTCACTATGCACACGTTGACTGCCCAGGCCATGCTGACTATGTAAAGAACATGATCACAGGTGCTGCTCAGATGGACGGCGCTATCCTCGTTGTATCTGCTGCTGATGGTCCTATGCCACAGACAAGAGAGCACATACTTCTTTCTCGTCAGGTAGGTGTACCTTACATCGTAGTATTCATGAACAAGACAGACCAGGTTGACGATCCTGAGCTTCTTGAGCTCGTAGAGATGGAGATCCGTGACCTCCTCAACGAGTATGACTTCCCGGGCGATGAAACACCAATCATCAAGGGTTCAGCTTACCTCGCACTTACAAGCGATTCTAAGGATCCTAATGCTCCTGAGTATGCTTGCATCCACGAGCTTATGGATGCTGTTGACGAGTTTATCCCAACTCCTGACCGTAAGGCTGACCAGCCATTCCTTATGCCTGTTGAGGACGTATTCACAATCACAGGTCGTGGTACAGTTGCTA
>ERZ773208.418-NODE-418-length-40959-cov-19.689004_pt1 | contig 40959 bp, 41 predicted proteins | sample MGYA00581006_ERZ773208 | MGnify/ENA primary metagenome ERZ773208 (study PRJEB29015, sample SAMEA2737793) | human gut metagenome | biome: human gut; feature: human-associated habitat; material: faeces | place: China | collected 2012 ... | reverse complement strand
CGTTGTGGTTGCCGTCCTGTATGCCAAGCTGGTAGCCAGCAAGATCGACATCCCCGCCAACTCCGAGTATACGCTGGATGAGCTGAAGGAAAAGTACGGCAAGCTGCCCGGTACTCTGCACAGCTTCTCCCCCATTCTGCTGCCCATCGTGCTGATCGCCCTGTCCTCCGTGGCCGCCTTCCCTGGCAGCCCCTTCGGCACCGGCTTCCTGTACACCTTCATCACCTTCATCGGCAATCCCGTTGTGGCTCTGCTGCTGGGTGTGTTCCTTGCCATAACGCTGATCCCCGCGCAGGAAAAATCCCATACTCTGGAGTGGGTCACTCAGGGCGTTACGGACAGCGCTGCCATCCTCGCCATCACCGGTGCAGGCGGCTCCTTCGGCGCCATCCTGAAGCTCCTGCCCATCGCTGATTCCGTCGGCGGTCTTGTCAGCACCGGCATCGGCATTCTGATCCCCTTCATCATTGCCTGCATCCTGAAGCTGGCCATGGGCGCTTCCACTGTCGCGATGATCACCACCGCCGGTATGATGGCGCCTCTGATGGAGACCATGGGCTATACCTCCCCGCTGGCAAAGGTTCTGGTCGTTATGGCCATCGGCGCCGGCTCCATGGTTGCCTCCCATGCCAACGACTCCTACTTCTGGGTCGTGTCTCAGTTCTCCGACATGAAGACCGAAGAGGCCTACAAGTGCCAGACCGGTATGACCGCGGTCATGGGTATCACCATCATTATTCTGCTGTTCGTGATCTCTCTGTTCATCTGATCATACATCCCAAGCCGGGCCGCCGCTGCGGCGGCCCGGCACTTTTCTTTTTCTGAGGAAATCAGAAGCTCCGGCCATGCGGCATTAGAGGCCGCGCCGCCGGTTTTGTCCCTTCGGACTGAAAATTTGAATTACGACCCATTAAAGGAGCATGAACCATGCATATGGAAGACCAGAAAATCCGGGAGGACGCCCGGAAAATAATGGATGCGGCACTGCACGCGGCGCTGCCGGATACCGCCGTGGAGAAGGCGCTGGCGGAGATGCCCGACGCTTCGGGCAGACTCATCCTTGTGGCCGCGGGCAAGGCCGCGTGGCAGATGGCCGCCGCCGCGTACCGGATCCTTGGGGAAAGGATCGACGACGGCATCGTCATCACCAAACACGGCCACGCCATGGGCTCCATCGGCAATCTGACGATCCGGGAAGCCGGGCATCCGGTGCCCGACGCGGACTCCTACAACGCCACGGAAGCGGCCCTGACCATGACGGCCGGATTGAAGGAAACGGATACAGTCCTGTTTCTGCTGTCCGGCGGCGGCTCGGCGCTGTTTGAAAAGCCCCTGATCCCGCCGGAGGAAATGGATGACATCACCCGGCAGCTGCTGGCCTGCGGCGCGGACATTGTGGAGATCAACACCCTGCGCAAACGGCTGTCCGCCGTAAAGGGCGGCAAATTTGCCCAGCACGTAGCCCCCGCCCGGGTGTATTCTGTGGTTCTGTCGGACATTCTGGGAGACCCGCTGGACATGATCGCATCCGGCCCCGCCTATCCGGACAGTTCCACCGCCGACCAGGCCCGGGCCGTTGTAAAAAAGTACGGGCTGAAGCTTTCGGCAGCTGCTCTGGAGCTGCTGGACAGGGAAACCCCGAAGCAGCTGGACAATGTGACCACCCGCATCACCGGCTCCGTCCGGCAGCTGTGCACCGCGGCGTCCGAAACCTGCCAGACGCTGGGCTATACCCCCGTTGTTCTGACGGCATCACTGGCCTGTGAGGCCCGGGAGGCCGGCGCGTTTCTGGGAGCCGTCGCCCAATACCATCAGGATTCGGCCCGGTCCCTCGCCTTTATCGCGGGCGGTGAGACCGTGGTGCATCTGACGGGAACCGGCAAGGGCGGACGAAATCAGGAAATCGCGCTGGCAGGGGCGAAGCTTCTGGACGGTCTTGCGGGCACGGCCCTGTTCTCCCTCGGCTCCGACGGCACCGACGGCCCCACTGACGCGGCAGGTGGTATCGTCACCGGAGAAACAGCCGGGACACTGCGGGAAGCCGGTGTGGACATTGACCGTGTTCTGAAGGACAACGATGCCTACCACGCGCTGGCAAAGGCCGACGGCCTGATCTTTACCGGCCCCACCGGCACCAATGTCAACGACCTGACGGTGCTGCTGATTCGGCGATAAACCAAACCCACACTTCTCAGGGCTGCCTTTGCAGGCAGCCCTTTTTTGTAAAAATGATTTCCCCGGAACGGACGTTATACGTTATAATAGCGCAAAATACCTTACAGACCGCACCCCTTCTGTCAAAAAAAGCCAACCGCCTTTTTGTCAGTCTAAGCGGCGGGGAACCCCGCCGCTGCCTTCGTCCTACAGATCGTCCGCGTCCTGCACCGGCTTTTCCTCCGGGTGCTTGACCAGCCCCGTGTAGCTGCCAAAGGGGTCGGTCACGATTTTTTCCTTCTTCGCCATGTTCTCACCTCCAAAGCTATTGTCTGCCCATCGGCGGCAATTATGTTGCATTTCCCGTCTGGAAATGATAGACTATAGGAAAAACGAAGGGAGATTTGCCATGTTCAGCATCACCCTGATCACCATGGGCAAGCTCAAGGAAAAATTCTACATTTCCGCCGCTGAGGAATACAAAAAGCGTCTGGGCGGATACTGCGCCTTTACGCTTCTCGAGCTGCCGGAAGCACGGCTTCCCGAAAATCCCTCCCCCGGCGAAATCGAGGCGGGACTGGAGAAGGAGGCCGAGCTGATCTTCTCCAAAATTCCCAAGGGCTCCTGGTTCTGCGTCCTCACCCCCGAAGGGAAGGCGCTGTCCAGCGAAGCCTTCGCGGACAAGCTCCGGGACGTGAAAAATTCCGGCAAGTCCAGCGCCTGCTTTTTGATTGGCTCCTCCTTCGGCATGTCCCCCCGTGTCAAGCAACGGGCGGATTTCCGCCTCTCCATGGGGGCAATGACCTTCCCCCATCATCTGGCTCGCATCATGGTTCTGGAACAGCTCTACCGGGCGGAAGCCATTCAGGCGGGAAGCAAGTATCATAAATAGACCTCTTTTAAGGCTCCACGCACAGGCGCGGAGCCTTTTCTGCGCCCAATGTGTTTGCTTTTCAGATTCCTGTATTTATTTTATATGAAGTACCTTGACAGATGAGGTACTTTATGTTATACTGCTCGCGTAAGGAGGGATGCCTGTGTCTATTGCCGGTGATTTGATACGGGGGCATACCGACGCCATCATTCTGGCGCGGCTGCTTCGCGGCGACAGCTACGGCTACGAAATCAACAAGGTCATTGCCACCCTGTCCAATAACCGCTTTGAGCTGAAGGAAGCGACCCTTTACACGGCGTTCAAGCGGCTGGAGGAGCTGGGCTACATCGCTTCATACTGGGGTGACAGCGGCGCGGGCGCACGGCGGCGCTACTACACCATCACATCCGCAGGACGGGAAGCCTGCCACCGTCTGCTGAGAGAATGGCAGGAAACAAAAGAAATTATGGATAAACTTCTGGAAGTGGAGGAGAAATTATGAGAGAGCAGCTGATTCAGTACGTGCAGCTCCTGTTCGCGGGAGCCGCGGATTGCGACGATACCCGGCAGGAGATCCTGCAAAACACCTTAGACCGCTACGACGATCTGATCGCCGCCGGAAAAACGCCGGAGGCCGCCTACCGCCTTGCCATCATGGGCATCGGCGACATCAATGAAATTCTGGGCAGAGCGCCCGGCACCGCTCCCCTGCCCGCCCCGGCAGCCAAGCAGGAGGAGCATGACACCCCCGCAAAGAAGCTTCTCCGCGCCATTGCGATTGGGCTGTACATCCTCTGCCCCATCCCGCTGTTCGTTCTGAGCGGTATGTGGAACATGGGAATTCCGGGTCTGTGCGGGACGCTGACCCTCGTGGCCGTCGCCACGGTGCTCATCATTCTGGGCGCTAAGAAGGAAACCGAAAATGCAGACGTCGAGCCGGATACTCCCCAGTCGGCGCTTGCCAAGAGCGTCAGCGGTCTGATCTGGGCAATTGGCCTTGCGATCTATTTCATTGTCAGCTTCCTCACGGGCGCATGGTACATCACATGGGTGATCTTCCCCATTATCGCCGCCGTGCAGGGGCTGGTCAAAGCCATTCTTGACCTGAAGGAGGGTAAATAAGATGAAAAGCAATGCAATCGTTCGCATCGTCATCTGGAGCGTTGTGATTCTGGTGCTGCTGGCAGTCCTCATTGCCGGACTGGCCAACAACCTCTTCACCGTGTTCCGCGACAACACCGACGTTATACACCATGACTCTCTGGAAGTGAGCCAGTCCGTCCTCGTGATGTTAGAAACGAACATCTACGAAATGCCCAACGATCAGTCCAAGGTCAAGGGCACGCTGGCCGCAGGCGACGCGGTCGTCATTGGCCGTTCGGAGGTATTCAACGAGGAAAACTGGGCTTACATCACCTCCCCGGATACCGGCTGGATTCCCGCCGAGTGCGTCGCCCAGGACACGGTCAACCGCACCGGTTCGACGGGTTCCGCGAGCGTGGACACCGTCCGGGAAATCAACATCGAATGGATTTCCGGTTCCGTCACCGTCGAGCCGGGTGACGTGCAGGAAATCACCTTCAGCGAGTCCGGCGCTGCCACCGATCAGTACAAAATGGTCTGGAAGCAATCCGACGACAAACTCACCATCCAGTTCTGCAAGGACAGCAATGTCGTCGGCTTCGGCCTTCACTTTGGCGACGGCAGCAAGGACCTGACCATCACCGTTCCCCGAGGCTGGGTCTGTGATTCTCTGGAACTCGATACCGCTTCCACCGATCTGACCGTCCGCGACATGATCATCCGGGAGGTGGAGATTGACAGCGCCAACGGCACCGCCAAATTTGAAAACTGCACGATCAGCAGTCTGGACGTGGACACTGCCTCCGGAGACGTCACATTTACCGGAAGCCTGAGCGAGCTGGACTTTGATGCCGCCTCCGCCAGTTTTACCGGCGTGCTGGAGAATGTTCCCGACAAGGTGAAAATGGACTCCATGTCCGGCGGCCTGACCCTCACCCTGCCCGAAGACGCGGGCTTCACCGTCAGTCTGGACGCCATGAGCAGCGACTTTTCCTCTGACTTCCCCACCGTAAAGAAGAATAAGAGCTACGTCTGCGGTGACGGCCACTGCAAGATCGACGTGGACGCCATGAGCGGCGACGTGTCTATTCTCAAGCTGCAGGCAGATGCCGCTGTCAAGAAATAAATTCTGCCGGGGAACGGTTCAACTGTTCCCCGGCATTGTTTTATTTTATACTGAACTCCAATTAAAATCTTTAGAAAAGATTTTAATTGCCCGAAGGGCAAGGAGTTCATATGAGACTTGTTTTGTGATTTCTTTCCTTATAAATCACAAAACCGGCAGCGCCATTAGGCGATGCCTTCCTGATTAAAATCAAAGATTTTAATCAGGAAATAGTATTAGAATTCGCCCGCGTCGTACATGACCGCAGACAGAGCGCACAGCGGCGCCGTTTCGCACCGCAAAATCCGTTTTCCCAGCGTGCAGACCTGCAATCCGGCTTCCCTTGCCTGCCGGACTTCCTTTTCTTCCAGCCCGCCCTCCGGGCCGGTGAGCAGACTGACGGTCCGGTATTCGCCGCTGAGTGCCATTTTCAGCGTCACAGCCTGCTCGTTTTCGTAGAACATCAGCGCCTTGTCGGCTTCGGACGCCCGACTCAGCGCGGCGTGGAAGCTGTCCAGCACCAGCACTTGGGGAATCCTCCCCCGCCCAGACTGCTCCGCCGCGGATGCCGCAATTTTCTGCCAGCGTTCCAGCTTCTTTTTGAGGCTTTTTTCATCGGGTCTGGACACGCACCGGGCGGAAGGGAACGCTACGATCTCGTAAGCCCCCAACTCGGTGGCCTTCTGGATCACATGCTCCAGCTTGTCCGCCTTGGGAAAGGCCATGTACACACTGACCCGCACCGCCGCTTCCGACGTGGATTTCCGCCGCTTAAGCACATTCAGCTTCATTTCCCCGGCGTCCGTCACTTCGCAAAGGCACTCCGTCCCCTGCCCGTCGCACACCAGAACCGTCTCCCCGGCCTTCAGCCGCAGCACCTTCGCGTGCTGGGCATTCTCCCCGGTCAGCACGACGGTATCGGCTCGCAGTTCCTCGCCGTCCGCAAAAAAGCGCACCATACGCCCATCCCTCCTTTTTATAATATAGTGTAGCAGAGCGGGCGCAAAGTTGCAAGGGTTTTGCGGAAAAACTATTGACAAATCCCGCAGTCAAGGTTATAATATTTAGGCAAGTTTGCGAGAGTGTTGGAATGGTAGACAAGCACGTTTGAGGTGCGTGTGGTTACGCCGTGGGGGTTCGAGTCCCCTCTCTCGCACCAAAAAACAGGCTGCCCAGCAGGGCAGTCTGTTTTTTGATACGAGGCGGGGACTCGAAAGGCCGTTAAAAAAACGTGCCGGTGGCACGTTTTTAGGCCGTGGGAGAGTCCTTTCCGATTTCAGGCGCATTCTGTAGGGATGTGAATGAAATCGGAACATTTCCCCTGCAGTTGTTTTCAAAACCGTGCCGCACAGAAAAGCCCCGTATTGATTTCTGGGGCTTTCCCTACTTTTTAGGGTACAAATTGGCAACGGATTGGCAACGCGTCAGCAGCGTTTTCGCACAGCCATGCTTATTGATTTTCCTTCCGCTCGGAATAATACTCCGGCACGGGCGGGATCTGATTAATGGCATTCACGATCTCGTGCATGGTCTGCGGGAGCTTCAGGGGATTGACCTTCGGCAGGTCGCTGACCTCGATCTTGTCCTTGCCGAGCAATGTCTTGAGCGCCACGTTGACCATACGAATGTCGTACTGCCCCTGAAACAGCGGCGTGATAGGACGGTCAAGGTGCAGCATCCGGTAGACGGCGATCATCGCCGTGCGGACGGAGGTTTCCACGGTGAACACCACATCACCCTCCAGCTCCACGAACTGGCCGATGAACGCGAGGTTTCTGTTGCCCGCGGGAATGACCTCCGGGCGGTCTTTCAGCTTGCGGGGCATGAACTGGCTGGTGATATAGGGCATGACCGCGGGGATGGCGGTGATATGGGGCATGATCTCGTCGATCTTGTTCTCCAGACCGCAGTAATACAGGAACTCCCGCATGATCTCTTCGCCGGAGCACTGGGTCATGGGCTTTTTCACACAGGTGCCGCAGTTATTTGCGTGCAGGCCGTAGAACCACATGAACTGGACGTTTTCCGGCTGGTCAGGAGCCACGGGCTGGAGCGGCACATTGTACGCTGAACGATATTGCTTTGGAAGTCAGCAAACTGCTTCAGCTGGAAGCTCAGGAGTTGTTTGGTATCCGGTAAGCACTCGGTCAAACAACTTTTTCCAAAAACACAGGAAATCCTGCACCCCGGAGGCGCATAATGAATCGAGATCTGACAAAAGGCTCCGTCACCAAATCCATGCTGCTGTTCGCAATCCCCATGATTCTGGGCGACCTGCTCCAGCAGTGCTATAATATTGCCGACACCCTGATCGTCGGGCAGTTTCTTGGTCGCAATGCACTTGCGGCGGTGGGGTCGTCCTTTACCCTGATGACCTTCCTTACCTCCATCCTGCTTGGATTGTGCATGGGAAGCGGTGCGCTGTTTTCCATCCGCTTCGGCCAGCGGGACGAGACCGGTCTTTGCGAGGACATCTGCGCGTCCTTCTACTCCATCGCAGCCGCGACGGTGCTTCTGAACGTCATTGCTTACCTCTGTCTGGACGCACTTCGTGTATTTCTCCACGTCCCTGACGAGGTGTGGGGGGACATGCGCGCCTATCTGTTCGTGATTTTTATGGGAATCCCCGGGATTTTCCTGTACAATTTCTTTGCTTCTTTCCTGCGGTCGGTGGGAAATTCTGTGGTGCCGCTGGTATTTCTGGCCATTTCCGCCGTGCTGAACATCGTTCTGGATCTGTGGTTCATCATCGGGCTGAAACGGGGCGCTAAGGGCGCTGCGGAAGCGACGGTGATCGCCCAGTACCTCTCCGGCGTCGGCATTGCGGTCTATGCCCTCCTGCGCTGCCCTCAGGTGCGCTCCATCCGGCGTCTTCGCAGTCTGCGGTGGTCGCGCATTTCTGAAATTCTCTCCTTCTCCACCCTGACCTGCGTCCAGCAGTCGGTGATGAATCTGGGCATTCTTACGGTGCAGGGACTGGTCAACAGCTTTGGCACCGCTACCATGGCCGCGTTCGCCGCCGCTGTGAAGATCGACGCCTTCGCCTATATGCCGGTGCAGGATTTCGGCAACGCCTTTTCCACGTTTATTGCCCAGAACTACGGCGCAAGGAAAACCGGTCGAATCCGCTCCGGGCTGAAAAGCGCCGTGTGCGTCTCCATGGCCTTCTGTCTGGTCATGTCCGCCCTTGTCTTCGTTTTTGCCCGTCCGCTTATGACGATTTTCGTGGAAGCCGGGGAGACAGAGATCATTCAGGCGGGCGTACAGTATCTGCGCATTGAAGGCGCGTTCTACTGCGGCATCGGCTGCCTGTTCCTGCTCTACGGGCTGTACCGGGCGCTGGAAAAGCCGGGGATGAGCGTGGTGCTGACGGTCATTTCTCTGGGCACCCGGGTGGCTCTGGCGTATCTTCTTTCCGCCATCCCCGCCGTCGGCGTGGTGGGCATCTGGTGGTCTGTCCCCATCGGCTGGTTTCTAGCGGATATGACAGGTCTGCTCTATTTCAAAATCCGGAAAAACAAGCTGCTGCCCCTGGAAAAAGCATCCATCCGCTGAGCAGCAGACGAGGCGGGCAAGTGCATGAAGCACTTGCCCGCCTGCAATTATTTACGCTTTCATGAGAATATCGCTTATATCGGTCTGCTGTCCACCTGCGGTAAAGGCTGCCGTCTTGCCGTCATGGGTGAGCTTGTAGGTTTCTCCCGCCGCACCCTTTTCCAGCAGATCAGCGAGCCGGAACGCGGAGGTCGCGTCCTTGGTGACAAAGACGATTTTCTCCACGCCCTGCGCCTTGAGGGTGCCGATGCCGCTGAGCTTTCCCGTCAGCACGGCAAAGTCGGCGTCCACGGTGACGGTCAGCACGCCGTCCTTCTGCTCGGCCGTGTAGGCAATGTCCTTGCCGTCCTTGTCGGTCACGCGGTAGAGGGGACTTTGCGGGGTATCCGCGTCGTCGGATTTCCCTTCCGGCACCACAAGCGTGCCGATCTGGAATTCGATCGTCTCGTCGCCCAGCCGCAGGACGCAGGTGACGGGATAGGTACCCGGCGCGGCGGGAACGGTCTCACTGCCGTCATAGAGAATTTTTTCTACAGTACCCTCGCCGGACGCTGTCACGATGAACTTGCCGTTTTCGCTGCGGATGTCCAGAGCGGTCAGGTTTTCCGGGTCACCGTCGTGATTTTCGCCGCTCAGGCGCATGTTGATGTAGTCCTTCAGCTTCTCAATATCGCTGCCGTTCAAGCCGTTGATGGTCACATCCGGGCCGAGGACATAGTGCCCTTCGAGGCTCTTGTGGTTGCTGCCCTGCCCGTCGCCGATGCGGCCGATGGCATTTTCATCCAGCGTGTATTCGATTTTCTTTGTCTTATAATCAAAGTGGATATCGTCGTCCAAAAGCATACCCGTGGTAATGCGGGCGTTGCCGAGGATAAGAATGGTTCCGCGCATATCATCTTCGTCTTCGCTGCCGATGGCAGCGGAACGATCGCCCGCTATGGCGGTGACCTGCGCGTTGTCTTGGATGATGATCAGTCCGGCCATGTGTCCATCATCACCGGCACCGATGCCCGCACCTTCATCCTCGCCGATCGCCGTCACCTTTGCGCTGTCCCGGAGGATGATTCTGCCGGTGGAGGTAATGGAGCCATACGTTCCCGCGCCGATGCCCGCACCGTCGTCGTCGCTTCCTGCGGTTACCTGCGCGCTGCCGCCGATGATGATGGTGCCGGATACGTCCCCATCATCACCGGAGCCGATACCGGTGCCGTCTTCTTCACTCCACGCGGTTACCTTTGCGTTGCCGCCAATCGTAATCGTGCCGGACATCTCGCTCTTTGGGGGGTCATCATCTGACTCGCCAGCGCCAATTCCTGCACCGTCCCAGCCGCTTCCGGCCGTAACCTGCGCATTGCCGCTGATGGTGATGCTGCCGGACATATTGCCGTCTTCGCCGGAGCCGATACCCGCACCGTCCTCCTGGCTGAAGGCGTTGACCTTTGCGTTTTCGTCAATGGTGATGCTGCCGGACATATTGCCGTTATAGCCGGAACCGATGCCTGCACCGTCACCATAGAAATCATCTTCCCCGTCATCTTCCGTGGTGACGGTGGCGCTGCCGGTAATATGGATATTACCGGACATGTCTTCATCCTCGTGGCTGCCGATCTTGGCGTTATCGTTATAATTATCTTTATTATCGCCGATCTCGGCCTTCAGAGAGCCGCTGCCGGTGATGGTCACATCGCCGTCGGAGACATGCAGGGCAGAGCCGCTTTCGGAGAAAATCTTGTTGTCTCCCTCCAGTGTGATGTTCGCGCTGGAGCTGCCCACGTCGATGGCGTCGCCGTTGCTGCTGATGTTGATATCCTGAATGGTGACGTTTGCCGTCGCGTCACCGGTGGTCTTAATGGTGATGGTGCTGTCCGTTGTCTTAGAGCTGTCGTGCTGCTTGATGACAGGCGCATTATCCGCAACGCCTGTGCTGCTTCCCTGGGACACCGTCTGGCCGCTGTCTCCGGCGCTGACGGTAATGTCGCCGTCCTCCAGATACCATTCCGCCGCAAACGCGGTCACAGACAGGTTCACGACCAGCAGCAGCGCGATGATCGCGGAAATCAGTCTTCTCATTTTCATTGGATGTACGTTCTCCTTCCTTGTCCTGACCCGTACCCGTCGGGCAGGCAGCCGGGGGATTGCATCGGGGTACCCCATTGTGAACTTTCCGAAGGCTATTCGGTGCATATACCAATGATAACAGATAAAGTCTTTCCTGTCAAGCATTCTCCCGGCGGACATTTTTTGCCCCGTCTGTGCCGTTGACTAAACCGTCAGGCTATGCTATAATGCCGCTCAAACAGCACGGCAAACGTCGATTTGCCGCCATATAAGAAAGAGGGGTCATCCTTGATGAATGTACGGAAAGCACAAAAAGCTGACATTGACAGCATCGAAAAAATCTACGACCGCATTCATGACAGCGAGGAACAGGGGCTTTCCACCATCGGCTGGATTCGCGGCGTCTACCCCACCCGAAAAACGGCAGAAGCCGCTCTGGAGCGAGGCGATCTGTTCGTCATGTTGGATGACGGAAATGTAGTTGCCGCCGCCGTCATCAACCAGACGCAGGTGTACGAGTACAAAGACGCAGCATGGAAGCACGCCGCGGAAGACCGCGAGGTCATGGTACTGCACTGCCTTGTGGTTGACCCACTGAAAGGCGGAAAGGGATATGGCCGCGCTTTCGTCGCATACTATGAGGATTACGCAAAACAGCATGGCTGCCCCGCTCTGCGCATGGACACCAACGTGAAAAATAAGCGGGCGCGAAAGCTGTATCACACGCTGGGATACGAGGAAGTCGGCGTCGTGCAGTGCGTTTTCAACGGCATTCCCGATGTACAGCTGGTGTGTCTGGAAAAATATCTGGGATAAGAAAAAGCTCCCTTCCGACGGTCTTTCGCCTGTCGGAAGGGAGCCTGTTTTTAGTTTGCCGCTGTGTTGTCCTTATAGTAGTCCGTATCCAGAATCAGATTGTTGATCCGCACGAACTGCTGCACCTTTTGGGCCATTGCGTCAAGGGTTTCGCTGCTGGCCTCCGCTTCACCGCCGGTGATGCTGAGAACACGCTTTGTCCCCGCGTCGTAGGCGATATCTCCGGATATCCAGCTGCCGTCGGAGAACAGCGCGTAGCCCTCATAGGTGGGGTCAAAGGCGTCCCGACCTATGTAATCGTAGGGACTGTCCACGCCCAGAAGATTCAGCATCGTGGGCAGGAGGTCAGAGGTGTTCAGCGTCTTGTCCACCTTCATGGGCTGCAAATCCGCGCTCCAGATGAAGCAGGGCGTCTTTTCCAGCAGCAGGGCGTCGTCCACTCCGGAGAGAGCAAACAGGGACGCTTCGTCCTTGTAGCCGTAGGTGTAGTGGTCCGTGACACCGATGATAACGGTGTTGTCAAGCTGCCCCTTGTCCTCCAGCTCCTGAAGCAGTCGGGCAAACAAGTCGTCCACCAGCTTGGCCTTGAGATAGGCACAGTCCGTTTCCTCATTGCCCGTAAGCCCCCGGAATTCCGGGTACTTTTTCAGCGCCCAATAGCTCAGGACTTCATTGTACTTGTAGCTTAAGTGGGCAGAACGGGTGATGATGAAGTTCAGGGTCGGCTGTCCCTCCCGGAAGAACTCGGCATTCAGGCCGGGATTGTCGAACAGCAACTGATCGTCATAAAGAAGTTTTTCCTCGTCCGCGCCGATGTAATCCCCATAGCAGACGTATTCCGAATACCCCATGGCGGGAGAGAACACGCCGCGGCTGTAGAAGCTGGGATCGTTATAGTGGAAGGTCTTGGCAGAATACCCCTCCTGCGTCAGCAGGCTGGCGAGGGACTGGCGGTAGGTGTTCGTGATGTAGTCGAAAGCATAGCCGCCCTGACTGCTCAGGAACGAGCCGGTATTCACGCAGAACTCCGAATTGAAGGTGCGGATGCCGCCGTAGCCCGGCGTGTAGAAGTGGGTGAAAGAAATGCCCTCGGACATGAGCCGTTCCAGCGTGGGGGTGTACTCTCCGATCATCCAGTCATCCATAGACTCCATGAGCACCAGAACCACGTTTTTCCCTTCCAGCAGGCCGGTCATTTCGTTGTCGCCGCCCACAGTCCGACCCGCAAAATAGGCGTTGATCTCCGCTTTCCCTGCCTTCTGCGCCGCGGCGTAGCTTGGCGTCAGGGGGTAGATGCCGTTTTTGTAGATGTCCTTTTCCAGCGTCTGGTACAGGCCGCAGACCTGATACAGCCGGTGGGCGTTGAACATGTTGTCATAGGCCGCCTCAGCGGACTGGACTCTGCCGTAGTCGGAGGAAGCGTACCGGATGTCGCCGTCCTGCACAAACACCGCCTGCGGCAGGCAAGCCGCTCCTACCGACGCGGCGATGACCACCGCCGCAGCCGCGATTCCGGTTGACCATTTCTGCTTCCACCTTGGGAATTTCACCAGAATCACGATACCCTGCACCGCCAGCGCCGCCAGTCCCAGCCACCAGCCGATGGGGTAGCTCAGCAGGACGGAAAAATAGTCTGACCCCTCAGACGCATAGCGGAAATCCGACAGCCACATCATCTCGGAAAAAAGATAAAAATACCCCGTCTGCACAGCGGCGTAGATCGCGGCGACGAAATACAAAATACCGTACACCACTCTCCCCGCCTTGGACGGAAACAGCCTGACAAAGCCGCTCAGAATCGCCGCCCACAAAGCGCCGAAAGCCAGCGGCCAGAGCTGCGCCAACCGGAACTCCTCCGTATTCAGGGATAAAAAGAGAAAGGCAAACACTTCCACCAGAAAGAAGGACAGCGGCAGGAAAAGAAAATGTATACGCCGCCGTGTTTTTTGTTTGCCCGAGGTCGTGCCCACGAATCATCCGCTCCTTTATCGAAACTCATGGTATTGTATCACAAAATGCCGCAAATGTACACTTAAGAATTCCTTGTATCGATATTTTTCACAAAAAATTTATTTTCCTCTTGTAAAATCTTCCTAATTGACGTATACTTAATGCAACTTCGAAGAAATCGGCGATTGCTTTCGGTGATTTCTTCCTTATACTTTCTGCGAGAAAAGAGGACACCCATATGGATTTGATTACCGTCCGCGATCTGTTCAAAAACACCGAAAAATATGCCGGCGTCGAAGTGAACGTCGGCGGCTGGGTGCGAAACCGCCGGGGCAGCAAGCAGTTTGGCTTTATCGTCCTGAACGACGGTACTTATTTCACCCCCGTGCAGGTGGTGTATAACGACGCCCTGGAAAATTTCCAGGAAATTTCCAAAATCAACATCGGCGCCGCTCTGATCATTCGCGGAACGCTGGTGCTCACCCCGGACTCCAAGCAGCCCTTTGAGATTCAGGCCGAGAGCATTACCGTGGAAGGCCCCTCCACCGGCGACTACCCCCTGCAGCCCAAGCGCCACTCCATGGAGTTCCTGCGCACCATCAACCATCTGCGTCCCCGCACCAACACCTTCCAGGCGGTGTTCCGCGTCCGCAGCCTTGCCGCTATGGCCATCCATCAGTTCTTCCAAGAGCGGGACTTTGTGTATGTCCACACACCCCTGATCACCGGCTCCGACTGCGAGGGCGCGGGCGAAATGTTCCAGGTCACCACCCTTGACCTGAACAACGTCCCCAAGACCGAGGACGGCAAGGTCGATTATACGCAGGACTTCTTCGGCAAGCCCACCAACCTGACCGTTTCCGGCCAGCTTAACGGCGAAACTTTTGCCATGGCTTTCCGCAACATCTACACCTTCGGCCCCACCTTCCGCGCCGAAAACTCCAACACCACCCGCCATGCCGCCGAATTCTGGATGATCGAGCCGGAAATCGCCTTCGCCGATCTGGAGGATGATATGGAGCTGGCCGAGGACATGATCAAGTATATCATCTCCTACGTTCTGGAGCACGCCCCCGAAGAAATGAACTTCTTCAACGAGTTCATCGACAAGGGACTGCTTGACCGTCTGCACAACGTCCTGCACAACGAATTCGGCCGCATCACCTACACCGACGCCGTGGCGCTGCTGGAAAAGCACAACGATGAATTTGAATACCCCGTCCACTGGGGCAGCGACCTGCAGACCGAACACGAGCGCTTCCTAACGGAAAAGGTGTTCAAGAAGCCCGTCTTCGTCACGGATTACCCCAAGGAGATCAAGGCGTTCTACATGAAGCTGAATCCCGACGGCAAGACCGTGGCCGCTATGGACTGTCTGGTTCCCGGCATCGGCGAGATCATCGGCGGCAGCCAGCGTGAGGACAACTTCGACATCCTGAAGAACCGCATCGAAGAACTTGGCATGAAGCCTGAGGACTATGCCTTCTATCTCGACCTGCGCAAGTACGGCTCCGCCCGTCACGCGGGCTACGGTCTGGGCTTTGAGCGCTGCGTCATGTACCTCACCGGCATGGGCAACATCCGGGACGTGCTTCCCTTCCCCAGAACCGTCGGCAACTGCGACCTGTAATTGCAGCACCATCGATTGCAAAAGGCGAACCGTTTCATACGGTTCGCCTTTTTTGATGGTAATCATCCGGTCAGGAAACGGAAAACCGCCCGAAAGAAGCAAGCTTCTTTTGGGCGGAAATTCATTTTTGCATTCTTAATTACACAGCCAGGAAGAACTTCACCAGGAACAGAGCGGAGATCACGTAGGTCAGGACGGAAACTTCCTTGGCCTTGCCGCCGAAGATCTTCATGATGGTGTAGGAAATCAGACCCAGGCCGATGGCGTGGCCGATGGAGCCGGAGATGGGCATACCAATGAGCATCAGCGCCACGGGAACCATCTGATCCATATCGTCGAAGTCGACCCGCTTCAGACCCTGGAGCATCAGGATGCCCACGTAGATCAGAGCAGCGGAGGTGGCAGCGGCGGGGATGATGGCGGCGATGGGGGCGATGAAGATGCAGGCCAGGAACAGCAGGCCGGTGACGACAGCAGTCAGACCGGTGCGGCCGCCGGCCTCAACGCCGGAAGCGGACTCGATGAAGGTGGTGATGGTGGAAGTACCGGTGCAGGCGCCGGCGATGGTGCCGATGGCGTCGGACAGCAGAGCTTCCTTCATGTTGGGCATATCGCCCTTCTCGTCCACCATGCCGGCACGGGAGGCGGTGCCGACCAGAGTGCCGATGGTGTCGAACATGTCAATGATGCAGAAGGTGATGATCAGGGTGATGGCAGTGAACCAGCCGATCTCCATGAAGCCGGCGAAGTTGAACTTGAACAGGGTAACCTTGGCCATATCGGCGAAGGGAGGCAGGAAGGAAGCGGTAGCCAGGGAGGCGAAGGGGTTGGTGTGCAGGAAGGCGAAGGAGCCGATCCAGTAAATCACGGAAGCGACGAGCATACCGTACAGCACGGAACCCTTGATGCCCTTCTTGGACATCGCCAGGATGACAAACAGGCCGACAAACATGGTCACGACGGTCAGGATCATGGTGGCGAAACCGGTGTCGCCCATGTTATTCTGCAGGTAGCTGGGGGTCAGAGCGCCGAAGAAGTCGCGCATGACATAGAAGGGAGTGGTGAAGCCGTTGCCCTCTGCATAGACACCCACGTTGGAGCCAAGGCCGATATTCATCAGCATCAGGCCGATAGCGGGAGAGATGCCCAGACGGATGCCGAGGGGAATGGCCTCCACGATCTTCTCGCGGACGTTGAAGATGGACAGGACAACGAAGACGATGCCCTCCAGCAGGATGATGACCAGAGCGGCCTGGAAGGAAGCCACGTAGGTCATGCCGGTCATGGCAACGATGTTGCCGACGACCACGGCAAAGAAGCTGTTCAGACCCATACCGGGAGCCATTGCGAAGGGCTTGTTGGCCAGGAACGCCATGCAGAACGTACCGATGGCAGACGCGATGCAGGTTGCCAGGAACACGCCGTTCCACAGATCCTGTCCGGCGGCGCCGAAGCCGGTGAGCAGGTTCGGGTTCAACGCGATGATGTAGGCCATCGTCATGAACGTCGTGAGGCCAGCCACGACCTCAGTCTTGACGGTGGTCTTGTTCTCGGAGAGCTTGAAAACTTTCTCTAACATAGTATCGACCTTTCTTTTTAGTTTTCCGGCAGCGCCGGTGGAAAAGTACAAGTTCATTGTAACATTTTCCAAAGATAATACAATACAGAAGACAACACAAACTTGTGAATAAATTATGTCCTGTTTTCGTCGTTTTGACAAATCGCCGCTTTTCCCGGTGTTTTCTGCGGCGATTCCTTTGGATTTTCACCCGTTTGGGAAACGTATCTATGAACATCGCTCTGAATCGTACCGGAATAAGTATCGATATTTAAGGGGCTTCCTCAATTTTGGGAGGAAGCCCCTTGTTGTTAAGATTCTGTTTTTGATTGCTTTTACTGCTTCGGCGCGCGTTTCCGGCAGAGATAGATGTCCAGCTTTTCCTTCATGTTCTCCGGCATCTCCCGGGCTACGGGGCACCGGGCAGCGTTCGCCATGCGCTCCGCAAAGGCAATGAGAAAATCCGTATCCAGCACCATCTGCTCGCCCTTCATCAGCGCCATGGTGTCATAGCGGTTGTGAATGGTGGCAGTATTGGGGGGCGCGATGCGGGCGAAGGACACCGCCGGGACGCCCTTGTCGGCGAAGGGCGTGGAGTCGCTGGAATACACGTCCTGCTTCACCTCCACCGGGAAGCCCAGCTCGTCGCCCAGATAGGAAATATAATGGCACAGCTTTTCCTCGCCGGTGATGCAGGAGATAAACTTGCCCATAATGCAGCCGATCATGTCCAGATTGATGTTCAGCACGCAGTTTTTGAGCTTCTCCTCGTTGGCGCAGTACGCCTTGGAGCCCAGCAGTCCCCGCTCCTCGCTGCCGCACCAGATGAAGCGCAGGCCGTAACGGTGGGAGTGCGCCGCGAAATGCTCCGCAATGCCCAGAATTCCCAGAGAGCCGGACATATTGTCATAAGCGCCCTGTGACAGGGACGTGGAATCGTAGTGGGCGGTGAAGGCAATATACTCGTCCACCTGTCCCGGCATGTCCAGAACGACGTTGTGGGACTGGCCGGTATACTCCTCCTGCTTCAGCGTGATCTTCGCCGTGGAAGCCCCTCTGCGGATCAGCTCCACCGCATCTTTTGCGTTGATGTTCACGCCGGGAATTCGGTTTCCGTTGTGGACGTAAGAGCGCAGCTCCCGCTGGTCGATGTCCCGGTCGGCGTAATTGGTGTTTCCGTCATAGGTGACGAAGCCCACCGCGCCGTTTTCCAGCAGATCGTGGTAGACCCAGTAGCCCAGATAGCCGTCGATCATCACGATTTTCCCCCGGCACTGGCTCAGCGCGTAGGGGCTGGAATCCCGCAGATAATAGAAAGGCGCTTCCACCTCCCCGCTTCCTGCGCACAGGTAGCCCTTGCAGGTCACTTCCACGCCGTCCACCTGCAAAACCGCCTCCTGTATTCTGGACATCGGCACGTCGAACGGCACGATCTCGGCTTTCAGTCCCAGCCCGGCAATCTTATCCTGCAAATACTGTGCCGTGCGCAGCTCCTCCGGGCTGCCGCCGGTGCGGATATAGGCCGTATCCGCAAATATTTTCATAATCTGTTCCGCGTTCATGGCGTTTCCTCCTTTTTTATATTCTATATATAGTAATCCATCCGCGCTAAATTTGCAAGTCCCGGACGGCATCAATATTTTGCTCCACTTTCCAAAGAAATCGCTTGACATGCGTCTGGTTCGATGCTATAATATCACCCGTGGTGATTGAATGCACCCGTGATTTTCATGGGCCTTTAGCTCAGTTGGTCAGAGCCTCCGGCTCATAACCGGATCGTCCCGGGTTCAAATCCCTGAAGGCCCACCAGATTTTTCAGGTCTTCCGCCTTCAAATATAAATACATAGGGGTATAGCTCAATTGGTAGAGCGGCGGTCTCCAAAACCGTAGGCTCTGGGTTCAAGTCCTAGTGCCCCTGCCAGTAAAAACACCGGGTTTCTATATAAAACCCGGTGTTTTTCTAACTTTTTAATGCATTTTCAAAACATGCAAAATCAATTTGTCCGTTATTTGTCCGTTATGCCTGTTTTTTCGCCGGGTTCAGAAGGTTATCCATCATTTCCGCAGAAGCAGCGGCGGCGCTCTGAATGGCGTGGGCATAAACCTTTGTTGTGGTGTTGGCCGTGCTGTGCCCCAATGTGCCCGCCACGGTGGTGACCGCCACGCCGTTGGCAATTTGCAAGGTAGCGTTTGTATGCCGGAGGCTGTGGATATGTATAGGCGGGAGATCGGTGGTTTTGATAAAGCTGCCAAACCAGCTTGTCAGTGTGTCCGGGTGCATAGGTGTTCCGTTCTGCGTAACAAATACTCGCTGTCCTTCCTCCCACGGCTGCCCCATTTGCAGGAAAGTGATCCGCTGCCATGTGCGGTATTGCTTCAAGGCGTGAATCGCCGTGGCGGGGGCTTTAATGACCCGGTGGCTGGATTTTGTTTTCGTTTCGGCTGTAAATACGCCCATATCCGGGAGGTATTGGGTTGCCCGCTGAATGGTAATAGTGTTATGATCAAAATCAATATCGCTCCACACCAGCCCCATCAATTCGCCTCGGCGCATACCTGTAAACAGCAGGACGGTGACGGCGGTACGGTAGTAAATCGGCTGATCCTCCAACAGCTCCAAAAGATGAATTGCCTGTTTGTCATCCAGATAGACCGCCTCTGTTGCCTCTGCCTTCGGCGGTTTTACCCGCTCTGCAACATTGGCGGGGATATACTGCCATTCTACGGCGGTTTGCAGAATAACCGAAATCAGCCTGTGATAGTGGAGAATGGTCTGGCCGGAAAGGGGTTCAGGTTCTCCCGACGGCTGAAATACTTTGTCAAAGTCGATGTGTAAAGCATCGGCTATTTTTTTCGCCGTTTCTTCGGTGGCGGCGTTGCCCAGCAGGATAGAGCGAACGGTACAGGTGCAGCCCCCGGAGTCTTCTGACAGCTTGACTTGTGTGGTCTTATGCTGTTTCAAGTACGCTCTCAGATCGATCTTTGCAGTGTATGTGGGTGCCTTGCAAACTTCCGCAAGCTCCCGGTAAAAGGCCGTCAAGTGCGTGGGACGGAGTCGGTCAAGATAGATACTCCCCAAAGCTGGCTTAATGCGTTCCAGTAGCCCTTGATATCGCTTGATGGTTTTGGGGCGAAGCTGTACCTGTGCATAGTCCTTCATCCAAAGGTCGCAGAAGTCCGCAAACTTGATTTTCTTCTCTGCGCTCTGCCCAGTGCGTACCTTTTCTTCAAAAAGCTCTGCCTGATGGCGGGCTTCCCGCTCTGCCTTTTTGTCGGACATGCCCTGTGGGATTTTCCATGTCATCGTCCGTTCAATTTGCCGCCCGGTCTGATCGTAACCGTCATAGCAGCGGATCAGATAAGAATTACCCCGCTTTTTGATTGTTGCCATTATTCAAGCCATCCCCTCTCTTTGTCTGTTCTGTATAGAAAATCCATATAGTTTTTAAGATTTTCCTTTGTTGGGCTGCTTTTAGCTTGATAATAGAGGTTATCACAGGTTTTGCAAAAACTTTCACAAAAAACATCAATGTTCGGATGAGAATAGGAAACAGCCCTCATTTTTGTTTCAATGCGGTTTTTCGTTCGCCCGCACCGCTGGAGTATGTTCCGAACCGCCTGTTCACATGGTAGGTGCTCATATCCGGGAAAGTTGGATTTCCGAGAACAATACTTGTTTTTGAATGAGGTAGTTGCAAACCACTGCCCGCAATGTTCACATTTTGCCAATTTCAGGCCGTTGATTGCATAGTAGTAGAGCAGACCATACACCACGTCGTATATGCTTTGTATATTCGTCATTCTAAGCAACGGTTTACAAGGGGCTACAAGGGCGTTCTCAACGGAGATGTGATCGACGGCATTATGATGGAGGATAAGAAGGAGGTAGACAAAGTGATTTTGACAGGTGCGGAACTGAGCAAATACTTCGGGAAGGAAACAACCCCGAGGGAAATGAAAGATCAGATCATCAAGCTGCTGGACGACTGGAAGGGCCAGCAGAAGGAAGTTGCCAAGCCGGAAAAGAAGTCTCCCGAGGCGGAGAAGTAAAGCCCACTTCGGGACAAGTTGGCCCGAGGGTGTATGCGGGGCTCTGCCCCGCACCCCGAAGCTCAAAGGATATTTAATATTCCCCGTCGCCAGGTTTTCAGGTAGCATATCCGGGAAAATCAGTCAAGGGCCACAGCCGCCGCAGGCGGTGCCAAAGGCACCCTTGACGGATTTCTCCCGGCTATGCTTTCAGGCGGCAAGCGACGGGGATATATATTCCTTTGAGCCGTCCCCCTTCCCACGGGAAGGGGCGGAGGGGTTGGGCTTATCCAGCGCAACTCTATTAAAATATGTAGAAACGGAGGGACAAAACCTTGAAACGACCTTTGGCATACATCACCGCCGCATGGTGCGGTGACCCCGACACGGATATGGAGCTTGCGGCCCGCTACTGCCGGATGGCATACGAAGCGGGCTTTTCTCCTATCTGCCCCATTCTCTATCTGCCGCTGTTCATCAACGACGCTATCCCGGAGGAGCACAAGAACGGGATTGATATGCGCCGGGATATGCTGCGCCGCTCCCATGTGCTTGTGGTCTGCGGCGGCGAAGTGGACGAGGATGTGAAGAATGATATTGCCGTTGCCAAGCGGCTCAATATCACGGCCACCACCCTTGACGGTATCCTGACCGTCAACCAGCAGGGCCGCCATGATGTTTGAAGCCTATGTGACCAATCTGGGGATGTACCCGGAACGGGGCGTTGAAGTCGGAGAATACCTGAGATTTCCCACTACCATTGAGGAAGTGCAGGCCCTGTTCTCCCGGATTGGCATAGACGGAAAACGCTATGAGGAATACTTCATCACCGATTATCAGAGTGATGTGCTGGGACTGTATGATCACCTCGGAGAATACGAAAGCCTTGACGAGCTCAACTATCTGGCGCACCTTCTGGAAGAAATGACCCAGGACGAGCTGGAAAAGCTGGAAGCGGTCATGGACGCCGGGGAGTACACAGGCAGCGTCAAGGATTTAATCAACCTAACCCAAAACCTTGACTGCTTCGAGTTTTATCCCGGAGTGAAGGACGAGGAAGAATTGGGCCGTATGAAAAAAGGGCCTGACCGTTTCCAGTCAAGCCCCACAGATAGGGATACCTCCTTTCCCTGCCCATGAAAAAACCGCCCTGTGTCTCGATAGGGCGGTAAATTCAGTAGGTTGGCAGTCCATTTTTAGTTGTTTTATGTAGTATCCCTTTGTAAACCGACGCAAGCCCTTTTGAATAGTCAATGTTCAGCCAGTCATCAGGAATCACCGAGTTTGTTATGTGTCGGCGTATACGCCACAACTCTACATCCTGCATTGTTAATTCGACCTTGTATGGTAGCTTCTGAACTTTCCCATTCACAGTAGATACATACCACTTGTTTGAATCATTCAGAAATTGGAGAATTGTATTCCGCAGCTTTAACCCTCCCATCAGCGCCAACAACTGGGCGAACGTATTCATACAGGAGCCGGACGAAAAGGCCGTCACACTGCTGACTAACTACACGCAAGTCCCCCCGGAGTGGCTGGGTGAAGCGTTTCTATATGAGGCTGAGCGGCTGAAAGCGCTGAATTACAAGGCATATGAGCATGAATACATGGGCATAGCGACCGGAACAGGCGGCGAGGTGTTCCCTAATCTGGAAATCAGGGAGATCACCGAGGAAGAGATCAGTCGCATGGGGTATATCTATCAGGGGTTAGATTTTGGTTTTGCAGTTGACCCGGCGGCATTTATCCGGGTGGCCTATGACCGTAAAACGGATACTGTCTATTTTTTGGATGAACTGTACAAGCGGCATTTGTCCAACAAGCAGCTTGCAGAAGCTATCAAGGACAAAGGATACGACCAAAGCAAAGAAACCAGCTACGGCGGCTATTTCGTGGGCGAATACCTGGAAAGATACCTGATTACCGCCGATTGTGCAGAGCCTAAGAGCATAGCGGATATGCAGTCCGAGGGCTTGCGGTGTGTCCCCTGTCACAAAGAACCGGGGTGTGTGGCCTACCGGGTGAAATGGTTGCAGCATCGGCGGCTTGTGATCGACCCGAAACGAACCCCGGAAGCCTACCGGGAATTTGTGAATTACAGCTACGCCACGGACAAAGATGGGAATTTCCTGTCAGAGTTGCCGGACAAGGATAATCATTTGATCGATGCAACCGCATACGCCCTGAATAACCTGATTTACAGCAAAGGCGTAACGGCATAAGGAGGGAAACACATGGGATACATAAAAATTCATTCCACTACTGCGGCGGCACATGGGAGGTATACAAGAAGCTGCTGGACGTGGATGCGGCCAGAGCCTGCCCCCATTGCTTCAAAAGCATAGATAGCCAGACGTGGAAACGTCAGGCTGTCCCGGCGTTCCATGCGCTGGACGATGCAAACCGGGAGCTATTCAAGGACACTACGGGCTATCGTGTCCCCTTGTTCGAAGTGGACTATATTGCAGACACCATTTTTGCAAATGCCAAGAAAGGGGTATCGGAAGAATGAGCATCGAAACCGAATACCCGGAGATTAACGAGCGCGGCCAGCGTTTCCGGCGTGTGGGGCAGTATTGCATAGAATATGCACCGTCCACGATTGTACACGCTCCAGCACCCCCAGAAGACCCACCGAAGCCCCGCAAAGATTGCCCGTTTTCCGGGGGAATGTACCCAAAGTGCAAAGAGAATTGCGCATTCTTTGAGAATGACCATTGCACACCGGGCAAGGCGCACAGTGGCCAGCGTTGCCCCTTCCCGGCGCATATCACCTGCGGGGACAACTGCATGATGTACGACAATGGGAGTTGCACCCTATTTGCAACAGAAAGGACTACGAAATGAGCCAGTGTTGCTGCCCGTGTAGCTTCCATGTCCCCGGAGGAAAAGCGGGCAATGCTGGAACGGGCAGGAATCACCGTAACCACATAGAGCAACGCCCCCGGCCTTGATGGTCGGGGGCGTGTTCATCTCAGTGGACATTTTTTTGTTTACCCTTTTCGTGTCCTGCGAAAAGATCAACTCCGTGGGCATTCTTTATCCTTGCGCCCTGCAAGCGGTAAAGTGGCGTTTTCTTTCGGGTTGCCCCCAGACAGTTTGAGGAAACGCCAAACCCTCGGTCAAGCTCCACAAGCAACCGAAAACCGCCCCGGCTACTTGCTTCAACGATACGACAGACAATCATTGTTGCTGTCTGACCTGATTATAATTCTTTCCTTGCTTTTTGTCAATTCCTGTGCTATGCTGTCGGTGGTGCTACCAGTAACGGTAGGCGGTCAGCCCCCATCATCGGGGGTAGCTTCTGCGCCCCCACTTTTCAGAGAGGGGGTGTGCGAATGGTTACATACTCCGACCTTATCCAGATCGGCATTTTAATCGTTGGCATTATTGGCATCTTTATGATGTACAAAAACCAGAAGTGACCGCCCCTCCGTCCAAAGAGTGCGGTCACAACTGACTAACTTGGAGGGCTGACCGTCTACCGGTAGCACCCTCGTTTCCTATACTATACCTCGATTTTGAGAGATTGTCAACACTCCCGCCACTCAGGCGGGAATTTTTATTCCGTGGGGGTGGTATCCGGTGTGTTGTCCCGCTCCATCTGGTTCGTGATTGCCCGGTTGATAAAGGCGTTCACACTGCCCCCGTCGTGTTTATCCGCGTGGGCTTTAACGATATCCTTTTGTCCCTTTGGCATTCTTACCTTTACTTCATCGTAATTCTCTTTCATATACTTGCTAACTGCCTTTTGCTGGGCTTTTGAAACTGTCATTCGTTCACCTCCTCCAATGCTATTATATCACATTATTCTATCGGGTACAATATACAAAATGCACATATTGGGTACGATATATTTGTGCTATATTCCATCTTGATATATCGTCCCCGATATAGTATCATATAGCCATGAAGAACAGGACAGCCCAATTTCAACACCGCTTGTTGTAAGTCCTATACCAAACACAAAGAGGCGGAGGCAGCACGGAGAGACGGCAAACAAAATCTTAGGAGGTAAACAAATGGAAGAAAAACGACTGACCCCGATCAAGGCCATCCATGCCAAGTGCCTTGACTGTTGCTGCGGCAACTCCAACGAGGTCAAATTATGCACCTGCACCGGGTGCGCCCTGTACCCCTACCGGGAGGGGCACAACCCCTACCGCCGGGAAATGACCCCAGAGGAGAAAGAGAAGAACCTCGCAAACTTACGTAAAAAAGCCCCGTAAAATCGGGGACAAAAAACGCAAACTAGCCCCGGAGGTATAAACACCCCACCCAATGTAGTTTGTCCGAAAACCTACCAGCTACACGCGGGGGAAACGGCTCAGAAACGATTTTAACAACCATCCACCACCACGAAAGGAGAAAACCATGAGCATCAACGAATTGGAAATGAAATGTCAGGAGCTTAGAGAGCTGCAGCGGCTGATCGAGGAAGCCCAGGCAGAAGCGGAGACAATTAAGGACGCCATCAAGGCACACATGGGCGATTCTGAGACGGCCTATGCCGGGGAGTACAAGATCACATGGAAACCCGTCACCACTGTCAGAATCGACACCACGGCCTTGAAAAAGGCAATGCCGGAGGTCGCCCAGGCATTCACCCGGCAGACCACCACCCGGCGATTCACCCTTGCGTAAGAAAAGCCCCTTGTGCAAGCCCTGGAAAGCATCAGCACAAGAAGCCTTAATCACCCCGGCGGGGTTGTGAATATTATACCCCACACCCCGCCACAAGTCAAGAAATATCAGGAGGAAAGAACAATGGATGATCGCGAGATACTAAAAACGGAACTCATGAAGCTGCTGGATGACATACCGCTGGAACGGCTGAAAGCATTGTACATCAAGGCACTTGTTGCCAGTAGTGCAAAGGTCGTGAATCCCGACTGTAGGCAAGGAACGGAGCCTAGAGAAGAAATTATTGCGTGGATTGTGGAGCGATTGGAAAAGATGCCGCTGCATGGTGTACAGCTCCGTCATGGAGTTGGATACCGGCGTACCCGTAGCGAAAATCACGCCCCGGCTTCCGGTGAGTTCGTCCATGTACCGGCACTTGGCAAACATATCGCTGGACTTCTGGGCATCCGAAGTGGAAAGGCCAGCCACATTCTGCATTTTCGTATAGAGGAACAAGTTCTTGTAGGAATGTGCCTCATCCACGAACAGTCGGTCAACGCCCAGTTCCTCAAGCGTAGTCTGGATTTTCAAAAAATTTCAGATAGACAACGTGCTTGTAGTTCTTTTTTGCGAAATCCAGCACAGAGAACGTCTTACCGCACTGTCTGCATCCCTTGACGATCAGCGGCTTGTGGCCGGAAGTGTTCTTCCATTCCCTCAGCTTCAGCATTGTGTATACCTCCAATCAGCTGTCAGTTTACACACAGCAATCACAAGGGAGAAACTTTTTCAAGGGACTTTACCAGAAAAGTATCAACTTTTTCAAGTGACTTTTTTCGACGTGATACAACTTTTTTCTACTCCTTTGTGTCTACTTTTCTTGACTACTACAACAAGAAATTTTATTTTAGAAAAAATGTGTTTTTCTGCCGAAAAAAAGAAAAGAAAAATGTGCAAAACATCTATTGAATTTTTAAGAAAAACGTGTTAATCTAGCATTGAAAACCGAGGAAGAAGGTGAATCGCATGAAACGAAACGCACTTGAATTCCTTATGCAGTGGAAGTCCAGTGAAGATCGGAAGCCAATGGTTCTGAAAGGAGCCAGACAGGTAGGGAAAACCTGGCTGATGAAGGAGTTTGGCCGGACAGCATACGATAGCTTTGTATACTTCAACTTTGACGAGGAAGATGAACTGAAATCCATTTTCGAGGTCAATAAGAATCCTCAGCGAATCGTTGAACTGTTGTCTTTGATTGCCGGTAAAAAAATCCTGCCAGAGAAAACACTTATCATTTTTGATGAAATTCAGGAATGCCCTCCGGCACTGAATACCCTGAAATACTTCAAAGAAAAGGCGAACGATTACCATGTGATTGCGGCAGGAAGCTTGCTGGGAACACTTCTGGCAACACCGAAATCCTATCCTGTTGGAATGGTCAATCTTCTGGATATTTACCCTCTGACCTTTGATGAATTTCTGGATGCAACGGACCCCATCCTCTACACCTATTATGAAAGCATTCAGAAAGAACAGGAAATAGAGGAAATCTTCCACAATCGGCTGCTGGATGCCTTTAATAATTATCTCATTATCGGAGGGATGCCGGAGTGTGTTTCTTCCTGGGTTAAGTACAAAGATCCGGCAAAGATTCGGGAAATCCAGCGTGAACTCATAGAGGTATATGAAAACGACTTCTCAAAGCACAACGGCAAAGTCAACAGCGGACGCATCCTGATGGTGTTCCGCAGCATTGTGTCCCAACTGGCAAAGCCGAATGAAAAATTTATCTATGGCGCTGTGCGAGAGGGAGCTCGTGCCAGAGATTTTGAGGAAGCCATTGAATGGCTGGTTTCTACCGGGATGCTGAACCGGGTTTACAATGTTGGGAAGATGGAGCATCCGCTGACCGCCTTCGACAAGCTGGATCAGTTCAAGCTATTCCTTTTCGATACGGGGCTTCTAAAATACATGGCCGGTATTGATAACAGCGCAATCCTGCTGAAAACAGATTACCAGTTCAAGGGTCCGTTGACAGAGAATTACGTCTTACAGCAGCTCCGGGGGCAGTTTGAAGTGGAACCTCGGTATTATGCTGATAAGAACAGCGAGATTGACTTTGTGCTACAATACGGTACAGAAATCATTCCCGTAGAAGCAAAGGGTGGTGAGGACAAATCCGCACCTTCGTTCAAGCGCTATATCGCGCAGAATCAGCCCAGACACGCTTTGCGATTCTCCCGCAGAGGGTATCGTAAAGACGGAGCCATTACAAATCTTCCGCTGTATCTGGCGAGAAAGACAAAAGAACTCTTATAAGCTTTACACAGCCGGAGGGGGAAGGCCCCTCCGGCCTTTTCCGTTTATGCGGACTTCTTGTTGGACACCGCATACAGTACAACCGTTGCGCCGACCATGAGCAGAATACCCACGATGGTGAACATCATAGTGCCGTTGTCGCCAGTCTTGGGCAGATCAAAGCCGCGCGTATTGACCACGGTCAGAGGCGCTTCGGCGTTGGCGCTGCCGTTGTCCTCTGTCATGTTCACATTCTTGCCGCTGACAGTAGCGGAAGCGGTCAGCAGCTTGTGTTCCAGATGCTTCTGGGGAATGTTCTTCAGATCCGCGTCACTCTGAATGACCTTTGCATACCGGGGATCGTTCTGGATCAGGCCCAGAGCATCGGAGGCGTAGATGGTGCAGTTTTCGGAGCTTTCTTTCTGGGAGATCACGACCTCAATATCCTGTTTCAGCAGCACATAGCCGTTATCGGTGCGGACTTCGGTCATGGTGTAGGTATCGTCCTCCAACCCCTTAATGAGGATACGGCCCTTGGTATCACCGGTTTTCACGGGGACAAAGTGAGTAGCATCTTCCTTGTTGGCGGTATGCCCGGTTACATAATAGATGCCCTCGTCCTGGTTCAGCTTCGCCTGGACATAGTAGTTGTCCGTCTTGTTCTGTACCAGAAATTCCACCTTGGAGAAATCGCCCTTGCCGTCAGAAAACAGCTTGGTAAGGTCGATACCGTAGGTATAAACGTGGGCATCGTCTACCAGAGTATCATAGAAAGTCTCACTGGTACGCTTCCAGGTCAGGACAACTTTGTTGTCGTTACCCTTGTCGCCTACCACCAGGGAATTGTCGCTGTCCACCTTGGCGGTGTAAGTCAGGCGCATGGTGCAGTCGGAGAAGCCGGAGTTGACCATGCCGGCATCGGCGTAGACAGTCTTGGACTTATTGATTTCTGCCAGACCCTTGGCGGTCATTTCCACAGTCATAGCGGTCTTGCCGTCCTTGGTATCGTTATAGGAAACGGTGAAATAGCCGTCTGCTTCCTTCCAGGTAGTTACCGCATTCTTGCAGGCAGTATCGGAGAAGATTTCTAAGGTTACATCCCCCTTGGTGTAGGTCAGACCGGCAGACAGAGTGTCAACGAAGGTGTAGCAGGACAAGTAGGTTGTCTCGGAGGTAATGCTGGGCAGGGTGGAAATGATCTGGTAGTCAATGGTGTCACCAGCGGAGGCGGTGCCGGTGTGGGCGTAATCGTCCGTCTTGCCAGTGTCAGCCTTTGCCTCCCGCAGCGTCTTTTCCAGAGAAGGAATGCCGGTCAGATTCTTGGGGTACAGGGTAATGTCGTAAATCCAGCGGGTGCCACCATCGTTGGCGTTGGTGCCGTTGACGGAGGTCATGGGAACGGATACCAGAAAAGGATTGGTAGTAGACACTACCATTTCAGGAACCTTGGTTTCCGCAACCAGGTACAGACCCAGAGGCAGATTTTCAGCCTTGGTTTTGCCGTAGGAATCCGTCAGAGGCATGGCCGTGCCGTTGGCAGCGGCGTAGCATTCCATGGCGTTCTTCACAGTGGTAGCGTTGGCAGTCAGGCCGGAGGACAGAGCGGAAATCAGCACATCGGACTGGTAGAAATACTTGGATTCATCCAGAGCATCCGCATTCTCGTAACGGTTCTTTCCATCTGCCAGACCCAAAGCCGCCAGAAAATCCGCACCGTTAGTCTTATCCACAGCGTACAGGATTTCCACATGAGCGTCGGTGCGATTGTTGCTTTCGGATTCCTCGTACTGGAAGATATCAGCCACCTTCACGTAGGTAAACTCCACGCCCTTAATGGCATACCCATAGCCAGTCTCGCCGTTGCCCAGAGCGGAGGAAGTGCTACCGCCCAGAACATTGTTTACCCCGGCTTCGTCGTAGACACCAGTGGATACATAGCTGGAATCCCAAACGCCGTCCTTCTCGGCGTTAGTAAGGTCATACTTATTTATAGATGGTCAGGGAGCCGGTTTTGGATTCGTCGATGGTGGGCATATTGGTCAGCTCCACAGCAGAGGCAGCCACCGGGAAGGACAGGAGCAGGGTCAAGGCCAGCAACAGGGAAAGAATTTTTGTGATGTTTTTCATAGAGCAGTTTCCTTTCTTTTGATATGATTTTTAGTGTTATAGATGAATTTAGGCGTGAAAAAACCAGGGCTGATCCCTGGCATGATAACAGTATTTCAGGTTACGGCCTCCGTTTCCTGGCGAGCAGAAGCCCCAGACAGCCCAAAGCCGCAAGTAAACTCAGCACCTTCAGGATCGTGCCGGAAGCAGCGCCGGCCTCCGGCATGGTAAAGGTTCTGGCGTTGACCACTGTAAGCTCCACGGTCAGATCATCCGCAGGCAGTTCCCCGGAGAAGGCAACATCGGGCAGCAGCTTGTAGCCATCCGGAGCTTTTACTTCCGTCAGGCGGTATTGCAGGCCGGGGTGCAGGTTTGTCCATTCCAGAATCCCATCTTCGCCGCTGGTAAGCATCCCGTCTACGAGTTCGGCATTGGCGCAGCCGCCCTTGATTGCGGTTTCAGAGAACGTCACCGGCCACCACAGAGCGCCGTCTTCGCTCCATTCCAGCAGGAACGCAGCACCTGATAAGGGATTCCTTTGGGTATCCACCTTATGAACGGTAATTCTGCCTGTGCGGATACCGTTGATGAACGTCACCTCGGCGATCTCCCCCTGAACAACAGAAACTTTCTGGGGATTTTCGCTTTTACAGACGTACAGGGAATCCTCTGGGAGAATTTCTTCCACGGTGTATTCGCCGGGAGGCAGCGTTTCCAGAATGGTGCCATCCTCGGAAGTCACAAACGGGGAACCTTCCACTTCTGCCCCGGCTGCGTCCGTTACCCGGAACTGCCAGCCTGCGGCGGTTGTGCCATCCTCCATTGTTTTGAGGATTTTCAGTTTGCCGTACTGGACATTGGTAAACGTGATCTCCGTATCCTGATGGGGCAGGATCTCGACTTTCTGAACAGATTCATCCACCATCCAGTATTCATCCTCAAAGCGGCCATACTCGTCCCCGGTTTCTTTGGCGTAGTAAATGCCGGGGTCAAGGTAATAGCCGCCCCGGCCTTCTTCGTTGGTGGTAATGGTTCCCACCTCTTGTGTACACTCCGGGTCAGAATAGATGGTGATTTTCCAGCCTTCCACATTTTCGCCGGTATTGGTTTTCTTGTAGAACCAGCCGATACCCTGTTCTTTGTTCAGCCATGTGTCTACAACATCCTTGCCGCCCGTGACAAGCACCGTGTGGAAGCCCAGCTCTCCGATCCAGTAGACATCCTCTGTGGGAAGTTCCATCACCGTATAGCGTCCCAGGGGCAGATTTCCGGTAATGGCATAGCCGTTTTCATCCGTGGTAAATTCGCCAACGGTTTTTCCGCTGGAATCCCTGACCTGGAATGTCCAGCCGCCCAGATGGCTGCCGGTGTTGGTGGTTTTCACAATCTGAATGCGGCCATACTGTGTGTTCGTAAAGGTGACGCTGGCAGTCTGGTTTACCTGAATCGTCACGGTTTTTACCTCTGCGTCGAATTCCCAATAGGGGTCGTCTGTAGGAATTTCTCTGGCATACAGCGTTCCGGGCTGCAAGCCCGTAACCGTTATGGTGCCGTCCGCCCCAGTCACGAACGGAGAATCCGGTATGGGATTTGTACAGTCAGCGTCATAATACAGGCCGATTTTCCAGCCGCCCAGATTCTCACCCGTGTTGGTTTTCTTCACCAACATGACGCTGCCGGTATTGCATTTGTTGTAAAAGCTCACCGAGGCCGTCTGCCCGGAGGAAATTGTGACCTTCTGTGGGTTGGTGCTGGCACAGCTGTACAGAGCGTTCAGGCTGGAATCTGTATTACCCAATTCCTTGACGTAGTAGGTGCCTGCGGTCAACCCTGTGACGGAGAGCTTGCCGCTGGAGTTGGTGGTATACGGCCCGGATACCAGGTTGGTGCAGGCAGCGTCACTGTAAATCCCGAACTTCCAGCCGGACAGGTTTGCCCCATCCTCCGTGGTTTTTGTCAGGCTGATATTTCCCAGAGAGGGTGCTTTAATCTTGAAATAGGCATTCAATCCGATGCTTCCGGCGTTATACAGAGAAATGGTCGTCTGGTAACTGGAACCAGACATATACCAGATGTTGTAGCTGGAATTGGAAGCCGAGGGCAGATAGCGGGTTGCTGTGAACACTGTGGATTCGGAAATATCCCCGGTTCTTGTAATGTTCAGGGTATTGCCGCTCTTGGAAAAACTGGCTCCGTTCCCGTTGGAAAAGCTGAAATTGGGCAGGACTCCGTTGGAATCATAAGCACTTCCGGTATCCCCGGAGAGCTGAATCGTGGGTGCGCTGCTACTGGAACTGCCGCAAAAGCTGGGAATCTTCTTCGCGGACTGAATTGCGGAAACCAAACTGTTGTACTTAAGCGCGTCAGGAAGCAGGCCGTTTGCGTCAAAGACGTACACAGGTTCAGCCCGGTCACGAATTTCGTGGAACAGATTCTCCCAGCAGACCTGTTCGGTAAGGGAAGCAACAGCAGCTCCCGTATAGCCGCCCCGGGCAGCCAGTTCCGCACAGATTTCAGCGAATGTAGAAAGCATGGTTTCGTGAATAGTCATAGTTCATTTTCCTCCTTAGATTTGGTTGGATGTTTTGTTTTTCTGCGTTTTCTATCGTCAACGAGATACCCGTTGATTACATTTGCATGGTGCAGGATGCGCACCTTGTCCGCGGCGGCCAAGAGGCGAACGGTTTTGTACTCTGCGTCGGTCAGAAACAGCCGCACCCGGTAGGGCATATCCCGGTACGGAATGGGCAGCTCCAGACGAAAAGTCTCCAGCTCCGGTAGGTCGTGTGCTGCCTCAAAGATAACCATGTGCCGTGTCCCATCCTCAAATCGGATGTTGGAATACTCCGTGTGTCCGCAGGAAACGCCGAAATCAGCTGCCATTGGCGTCGCCCTCCTTTGTCAGCTTCATAGCGATTAAGCCATATCTGGCAATGAGCATGGCGTTGATGATGAGCCGGAAAACTTCATCCTCGATAAGCTCGGTATCATCCAGCTCAGACACGGTTACACCTTGATGGTCTGTGGTCAGCGCCAGAGCGGCGCGGTACAGCGCATAGTTGTAGGTGCTGATACCCCGGAGAATGGCGTACTGGAAATCAATACCGTCATGGCAGAAGCAGTTTGCCATGCGCCAGTAGATGATCTCATTGGAAGTCAGCAGGTACATGGCAGCGTAGTAGGCAGATGTGTTGCGGCCTGGTACATAGCCCAGCTGGGTGTTCAGAAGCTCCATGCGGGAGCGGTGACGATCATCCAGAAAAAAGGTTCCGGGGTATTCGGCGGCCAGCTTTGGCAGGCGGCGGGCAAAACGGTACTGCGGGGAGATCATAGCGTTGACCGCATCCCAATAGGTGACGGCACCGGCTTCAATGCGTTCCGCAATGAACGGACACACATCATGGGGACAGGGATGCTTTTTCCCCCGATACTCCGTACAGAGCTTGCAGTCCACATCCTCCTTCTTGTAAGTAAGTTTACGAATGTGCATAAGTCCTCCTATAAAAAGAACCGGGCAAGCAGGGGCTTGTCCGGTGTGTTTGGGATATTCAGTTTCAGCGGCTTTGATCCCGCTGCCGTTTGCGCTGCCACGCTTCCAGCAGCTTGAAAATCACCTCCTCCATCTGGATGGGAGAGTAGGAGCGGGGAAAGTATTTGCGCAGCCGTTCCCCGGAGAGGGTGATATTGGTCTGCACCGGCTTTTTCTGCTCCATCATAATGGAGAGCATGGTATCCTCGTTCAGCTCGCCGGACTGGCTTAGCTTTTTCATGCGCTGGGCCTGAGAAAGAGACGGTGTAGACTGTTCGCTTCCAATGGTTTCCACCAGAAGCTCCTGCTCTTTCTCGTTCAGGGAGGCCAACTGATAGGCCGGGGACAGGGCGATTTTGCCATCGTCCACCATCTGCATAAGCGGTGGTGTCAGATTGGTCAGGGAGATGTAATTGCGGATGGTATCACCGCTGATTCCCTCCTGATCTCCAATGGAATCGTCGCTTCGAAAATTCGCCGAAATTTTCGGCGAATTTTTTTCATCGTCTTTTTGGGGCCTGCCAGCCTTCCGCTTGACGGCCTCCATCTTCAGCTTGTAAGCCTTGGCGCGTTCAGAGGGAAGAATATTTTCCCGCTGGATATTGCTGTCGATCATCCGAATGATGGCATCATCGTCTTTCAGGTTGAGAACCATAACCGGCATGGTATCCTGTCCCAGCTGCTCACAGGCGTACTTTCTGCGATGACCAGAAATCAATTCATATCCACCTTCCTTTCTGGGTCTGGCGATTGCCGGGATAAGGACCCCATTTTCTTTGACGCTTCCTACCAACTCCTGCATGGCAGAATCGTCCCGAACGCCATAGGGATTCAATGGATGCGGGTGCAAATCTTCCAGGGGCATACGGTAGATGATGCCCAGGGTTGCGGGTGGTTTCTTTGGCATAGATATAGCCTCCTCTGTTTGATTTTGACTATGAAAAGGGCGCATTTTGCAATGCGCCCTTTTGGCATTATAGGGTAATAGTTAGTTCTAAAACTAATAATGATTGATGCAATGAGTGATGTATTGCATTTTCGAGGAAGTAGAGGTATAATACTAAAAACTCTTTTGGAGGTTGATTATGAAGAATCCTCCTATTGAAATTACCAATACCATCATTGATCTGGTGGTGGAAATTGCGGAGCTTACGGACAAACTGATGTCCTGATGTCAATCCATTCGTTGTCTGCAAATCCCACACTCCATCGAACGAATCAAATCCGTACGATTCATGGTTCTCTTGCTATTGAACAGAATACTTTGTCTTTGGAGCAGGTTAACGCGGTGCTTAACGGCAAGCATGTCCTGGCATCGCCTAAAGATATAGCAGAGGTCAAGAATGCTTATGATATCTATGAGCGGTTAGAGGAACTGAATCCTTACAGTGTAGATGATCTGCTCACTGCCCACAGAATTATGACACGGGGGCTAGTAGAGGAATCCGGTTATTTCCGCAGTCACCCGGTGACGGTAGTAGAGCAACAAGGTAATATTCTGCACTTCGGTACACTGCCGGATTATGTTCCGAGCCTTACCAGGGATCTGCTTAAATGGGCGAAGAATAGTGAGGTGCATATGCTGATTCGCAGCTGCGTGTTCCACTATGAACTGGAACAGATTCATCCATTTGCGGACGGTAATGGTCGCATCGGTCGTCTATAGCACACGCTATTACTGAGCAAGTGGAATCCCGCATTTGCATGGTTGCCAGTGGAGTCTATGATTCATGCCAATCAGAGGGCTTATTATGATGCTATCAACACGTCCAATACTGGAAGCTCTACTGTGTTCATCGAGTTTATGCTTTCTATTATTAAAGCATCTCTCATTGACGCTATCAAAGTGAGCGATGAAATGAGTGGTGGAGCAGTGGATAAGGCAACTCTTCGCAGGTTGCAAATTGAAAAATTTTTGAAAACCCACGAGTTTATTATGAATGCTGATGTCCTGGATCTATGCAATGTTTCTGCGGCTACTGCTAACCGTATTCTCGTGGACCTGGCTGCGGAGGGAAAGCTTACAAAATGTCGCATAAATGGCCATTTGGCTTATCAGCCAGAGCCAACGAGGAATCCATAGCCGCTAATGGGATGTGGTATTGTTTGTGTAAGTTGAGCAGGATTTAAAGAAGGAAAGGTGAATAAATGTGGGTACAAAGAAAATTAATACTATACTGATTGTAGTGTCGCTTGCGTTGATAGTGGTATTTGTTGGATGCTTAGTTTATTCTTTTTTTAACGCGGATTTTAGTTTTGTAGATACAATAAGTGCGATTTCTTCGTTCTTTGTTGCAACCTTAACTGTTATTACGGTCTATACTACATCACGGCAGATGGATTTTATGAAGCAGCAATTGGATCAGATGCGTGATGAGCAAAGAATGAGTGAGCAGCCTGTGTTGGATGTTATCGATCTGAAATTTGAAATTGAACGGCCCCGTTTTTATCACTCGCCAGAAGGATACTCCTTTCAATCCAGATATTTCTTTACACTGAAAATCAACAATGTAAGTTCTTATCCCGCAATATTTTCAGATGTAAGTGCTGAATTAATTATTAATCAGGGAAAAACGGAACTGGTACTTGGAGCTGTTTCATGTCGGCTCAATGTTATTGCTGCAAATACCACAAGTGATATGATTAACATAATATTCGCTGGCGATACTAGTGGCAGGATACTATCAGCGTTACGTAGTCTAACGACATCATCTCTACCTAAGTTAAAATTGGTTGTCACATATAAGAGTCTTTCTGGCGCAAGCTACGCTCTTGAGCATATGTATTTGTTGGATATTAGAGAGGATAGCGATGAACAAGGGACGATTCTTAAAAATTGGCATACAACGATAACAGCGGCACCAGTGGAAGAAAAGGAAGCTATTGAGATACTTAGAAAAATTCCATCTGGAGAGAAACAAGACGAACTATTTGAGTTGGCAAAAAAAGCATTCGATACCAAACTATCGGGAGGTACAAGCCTGGGTGTAGCAATGATTGAGGTTCCTCAAAAGTTTGCGTTAAAGAGCATTACTGATGAGCAGTTTAATGAGATAACGGAAAGCCACCAGTATGGAAGATATGTCGGAAAGCATATGGCTGAGTGCAAGATGAAAAAAGATACATGATGAATGGCCGTTATGATAATTCTGCTTATAGTAGCTTCCCAGGTGTAGGGCAAGGTATGTTGCATTCAATTTTTTGTACCTGCTGTGCGACGTTTCGATATAGAAATTTTCCCTTATTTTTCCCTTACGGGGGTAAAATGCGGTGGTAACTAGGGGTAAAATATAGCATATAAAAGTTCTGAAAACACATGAAATATCATGTAAATACACAGTTTAACAGGTAATAACATAAAGGCAAGGCAGTTCAAGTCCTAGTGCCCCTGCCAGGAATGGGAATTCTCAGTGTCTGCTGAGAATTCCCATTCTTTTTGTATTCAGTTGATTTTTCGGGGTTATTCCCGGTATTTGCGGGATTCCGTGATCCAGTCATCCAGAAACCGCATCTGCTCGTCCGTGTGGAACCAATGCTCGCCGCCGGGCATGACGGTCAGTACCGCGCCGGTTTTCTCCGCAAAGGCCGATATGGTCTCCAGCGAGGTCAGATTGTCATGCTCTCCGTACAAAATACGGGTGGGAACGCGCCATGAAATCGGATGCTCCCGCACATAGCACAGGTACTTCCACGACAGCGTTTCCCCGAAATCCGTTGGAATCTTCAACTTTTCTGCAAGCTCCTGTTCGGTCACGTTTGCCCACAGCATCATATTTTCAATCAACTTTTCCATATCCACAACGGGAGAAATCAGGCAGGCACTATCAACCAGCGCTCCATCCAGCGAGGACAGCGAGAAAAACGCGCCGATGCTGTTCGCTACCAGTGTGAGACGATCGCAGTGCTTCCGCTGCTGGGCGAAAAACTCCGGGAATTCTTCCTTGGCCTCCCACGGGGTTTGTGCGTGGTAATCAAAGCCGATCACTTCACTGTCCGGAAACAGCTGTCTGTAATGCTCGGCTTCCGCCGCAGAGCCGCCCTTTCCGTGGACATAAATCACAATATTCTTCATAAAAACTCCTTAATCAGACATTTCCGTTGACAATTTTATACTGAACTCCAATTAAAATCTTTAGAAAAGATTTTAATTGGAGTTCAGTATCAGCGTCCGATCTTGATACCGGTCAAACGCTCGTAATACTTGGCGATGGCGCTGTGGTCGTTGCCGCCGCAGTCATTGTTGTGCAGCCACTGCAGAATTTCCTGAACGGAGGCGGTCATGGGGACGGGCGCACCTACAGCATGGGCGCAGTCCAAAGCGTTGTTCAAATCCTTGATGTGCAGGTCGATCTTGAAGCCGGGCTTGTCGTTGCCCGCGATCATCATGGGACCCTTGGCATCCATAACCGTGGAACCGGCGAGGCCGCCGCGGATGGCGTGGTAGACCACCTCAGGGTCAACACCGGCCTTCTGCGCCAGCGTGAATGCCTCGGCCACCGCCTGAATGTTGCAGGCAACGATGATCTGGTTGGCAAGCTTTGTGGTATTGCCCGCGCCCACATCGCCGCAGAGGGTCACGGAAGCGCCCATCGCGGCGAGGATGTCCTTGCAGACGTCGAAGACCTCCTGCTTTCCACCAACCATGAAGCTCAGCGTGCCGTCAATGGCCTTTGGCTCGCCGCCGGAAACGGGGGCGTCCAGCATTTCGACGCCTTTCTCCGCCAGAACCGCGGCGATCTCCTTGGAGACCACGGGGCTGATGGAGCTGCAGTCGATGAATATCTGACCGGCGTGCATGTAGTTGACCACATCCCCCAGCATGACCTCCTTGACCTGCGGGCCGTTGGGCAGCATGGTGATGATGATTTCGGCATTTTCCGCCAGCTCCTGACGGGAGACGGCATGAGCGCCGTCCTTCGCCAGCTCCTCCATGGGAGCCTTGCTGCGGTTGTTTACCCAGACCTCATGGCCTGCTTTCAGTAGGTTTCTGACCATAGGCTTGCCCATGATACCAAGACCAATAAATCCGATTTTCATGTAACATTACCTCCCGGAAGAATACGCCGCCGCGCGGCTTTTCTTTATTATCACGCAGTTTTCAGCTACCTGCCTACATTGTAGCGGATGAAACAAATCCTGTCTATTCGTGGAATGTCCAAATCTGACGTGCAAAAATCAGGTAAACCGTGAATTCTGGAAAAACCTGCTGTCCAAGGGTATTTTACTGGCAGACATCTAAAGATGTATTGAGCGATCTGGCATCTGCATCAAATGCCCTGCCGCCCCTGAAGGGGCAATGTATCTTTTTATTCTAAGGCAGCACCGCGCAATTGCGTCTGCGAGTCTCAGCCGTCTTTTTGCTCCACTTCCGCAGTTCCGAAAATGGGAAATACATACAGTATTCCTCCATTTTCGGAACTTTGAATTGGAACAAAAATCCTGCCTGAGACTTCTTGCCGAATTGTGCGGTGCTGCCCTAACATTTCTGTAGACGATACTGCCCTTAATTGTCGGTTGAAATCCCTCTCTACTGTAGACGTGTGGTCGGCAAACCATTTCTGCTCTATTGATACTATTTCCTGATTAAAATCTTAATTTTAATCAGGAAATAGTATGAAACGTAATGTTGACGGACGCCCTGTCCCTCGCCATCAGGCTCACCGCCGCGCACAGGCCGCCGCCCGCGCTTTCCCCGCCGACCATGATCTGATCCCGCCGGATGCCCAGCTCCCGGACGTGATTCTTCATATAGATCAGTGCCGAATAGCAGTCCTCGGCTGCGGCAGGATAGGGGCGCTGAACCGCCAGCCGATAACCGGGGGAAACGACCACCGCGCCGAACTTTTTGACAAGGTCTACCGCGCGGGACGCATGAACCATTTCCTTCATTCCCGCAATGTACCCGCCGCCGTGAATCCACAGGACGCCGACGGCGTTTTCCGCGCCCGCCTTCGGGGCAAGCACCAGCGCCGGGATCGACCCACCAACAGTTGGAACCCGAATCGTGGACACGGAAATTTCCTTATCCGGCTTCATCGGCCGCATCGTCATTCACCTCGCACTCTGTCATATCGGCGTAACCGCCTTCATTCAGGCAAAAGAATTTTCCGCACCTGATAATCTTTTCCATCCACCGTCAGAACCGCAAGACTGATCTCCTGCCCGAACCGCCGCTTTCCACAGCTGCCGGGATTGAGCCAGAGCCTGCCGTCGATCACCTGCTCAAAATACTTATGGGAGTGGCCGAAAATGACAATATCCGCATCTTCCGGAAGGTTATCAATTTCCTTCCGGTTATGCACCATGAAGATTTTCCATCCCTCTATCTGCACCGTCAGGTCATGGGGCAGCTGCTCCGCCCACTCCTTGTCGTTGTTGCCCCGAACCACATAGACCGGCGCGATTTTTCCCAGCGCATCCAGAACGCCTTGGTTGTTGATATCCCCGCCGTGAAAAATGCAGTCGCAGTCCCGCAGAATTTCCAGAACTTCCTCCCGAAGCAACCCATGGGTATCCGAAATGATGCCGATTTTCACCATGCGCACTCCCTACTCGACCGGAAAGTGCGCCGTTTTCCAGCTCAGGAACGCTTCGGAAGGATTTTTTGCACGTTTTTGAAGCTGGATCATATGGAGATCGTACAGCTCCTTTTCCCCGCCGAGTACATCTCTGTCCAGTTTTTCCACCACCTCCTGGCAATCGCTGCAGAGCTTGACCTCCCTGCTTCCTTCAACCGAATAGAAAATCTCCAAAAAACCTTTCTTTGTGCCGCAGCAGCTGCAAACCATAAAAATACCCCTTTCAAACTTTCTCCATAACAAAATTTACTAGGGCCTATCTGAAAACCGGGAATATGACCAACAGCGAGGGATTTTTCGCCTGCTGAAGCCATTTTTCCGCAGGAATACTTTGTGTATTACAAGGGAAAATGGTGCACAGCAGGCGGAAAAGACCCGCTGTTTGGGCATGTTGACGGTTTTCAGATAGGCCCTAAAGCGTCCCCGTGTTTAGGTCGATTTTCCGCCGTCCAGTTCTTCGGGTTGGTGTCGTCCGGCGCCAGCCCTGCGAGAATGGCTTCATAGTGCGCCACTTTATCATCCATGTACCTTGCGGTGGCCTTCGCTTCCTCCACACGCTTATAGGCTTCTTCCTGCTGCTTCCGAATGATGGCATAGCGTGCGCGCAGATTTTCCTCGGATTCCTCCATCAGGCACAGGCGGCAATACTCCCGAATATCCTCGATGGAGGCCCCGCACCCCTTCAGGCACATAATGCCCTGCATCCAGTTGACGGATTCCTCGTCGAACACCCGTCGGTTGCCGCTGTCCCGCGTGCAGGGCAGCAGCCCCTGATCCGTGTAAAACCGCAGCGTATGCTCTGTCACACCGAACATCTGTGCCATCTGTCTGATCGTGTAGTACATAGCCGAAATCCCCTCTTGACTTCGTGTTACTCGAACTTGTTATGATAAGTATAGCATAGACGAAATTTCTATGCAAGTACAAATACGGCGGTTCATACTGAACTTCAATTAAAATCTTTAAAAAAGATTTTAATTGCCCGAAGGGCATGAAGTTCATATGAGAC
>ERZ773208.409-NODE-409-length-41410-cov-6.090678_pt1 | contig 41410 bp, 46 predicted proteins | sample MGYA00581006_ERZ773208 | MGnify/ENA primary metagenome ERZ773208 (study PRJEB29015, sample SAMEA2737793) | human gut metagenome | biome: human gut; feature: human-associated habitat; material: faeces | place: China | collected 2012 ... | reverse complement strand
CACTTGAAAAGTGCGAACATAAAAATAGTTTCATCAATATTCTCCTTTATAAATTTCGATTAGTTTCATTATAGCAAACGATCTGCCAAAGCGCAATCGCAGCCGCCCGACACCGGACGGCTGTGCTCCGTTCATTCGATCAATGCCTGTCCGCTTTCTGCCGCTTCAACTCCGCCAGCTCCGCTTTCATCTCTGCTATCAGCATCTTCAGCTTCTCCTCACACTCCTCGCGCGTGTGCGCATACACATTCCGCGCGTGCTTTTTGCCGTCGATCCACGTCGGGGAGTATCGTACATGGTCTCTCCAAAGGTCAAATACATCTCTTCGCCTTCAAGATCCGCTGCTCGCTCCTTGATCCTCAGCAGTCATCTTTGAAATGGCCTGCTTTAAGGTCGTCCCGGCAGTGAATCAGATTGAAACGAATCTCTACTGCCAGCGCAGCCTAGAGCGTAGCTGGATGGACAAAAAGAGCGTGGCGCACATGGCGTATGCACCGCTTGGTCAGGGCAACCGGAATGAAATGTTCGGCGGCCTCGCCGTGCGTGCCCTCGCTGAGAAGTACGGCAAAACTCCGGCGCAAATCCTGCTCCGCTTCCTGACGCAAAAAGGTATCGCCGTCATTCCCAGAAGCACCAAACCGGAGCATATCCGGGAGAATTTTGCCCTGTTCGATTTTACACTGACGCCTGACGAAATGGCGCAGCTTTCTGCGTTGGACAGAAAAGAACCGCTGATCGGCAAGCCGGAAACGCCGGAGTTGGTGGAGTTTTCACTGACGTGGTAACAAATCCGCGTCCAAAACATAATGCAGCCGCCCAAAGCGTGGGCGGCTGCGGTTATCTCAGTCCTCGATTTTTTCTTTGTCCAGCATTTTGATAACCCGCGCGGGGTTCCCGACCGCTACGGCATAGTCCGGCACATCCTTCGTGACCACGGAGGCCGCGCCTATGACGGCGTGCCGCCCCACGCGCACACCGGGCAGCACCGTCGCGCCTGCGCCGATCCACGCATAGTCCCCGATCTCCACCGGCTTGCAGGTCAGAACGTCCAGATCATAGGGATCGTGGTTGTTGGAAAGCAGCTGGACGTTGGCGGCAATGCGGGCATGATCGCCAATGGTGATGCCGCCCCGCGCCATCGCCAGCAGATTGGAGTTGACAAAAACGCCCCTGCCGATCTTCAGCATATCCAGCGCCGCGCCGCTGAGCGGCGGTGCAATGGTGCTGCCCTCGCCGAGATTCTTGCCCAGCAGCTCGCGGAGCAGGTCTTGTAGTCCTCGGAATAGGGCTGCTCCTGTTCGATTTTATAAAGTTCGCCGCCGGTCAGTTCGGCCAGCATGTTGGCTGCTTTTTCTGTATTGCCGACGGCAATGCGGCGGTACGCACCGCCAAAGTAATTTTCTCCCGCACGGGAATAGTATGCGATCAATGCTGCCATGTCAAAACTCCTTTTCACTTCATGTTATTGCAAAGAACATTTCAGAATATGAAATGCAAGAGGTAACACGATGATTGACCTGTATGAACTGCGGCAGCTTACAGCCTTTGCTGATCTCGGTACATTGAGCAAGGTCGCCGAAGAATTTCACATTTCTACACCGTCTGTAACGCGCTCCATGCAGCATCTGGAGGATGCTTTTGGCGTGCCGCTGTTTATCAGAGGGAAAAATAGAATTGAACTGAATGACACGGGAAACACGGCGGTGGAGTATGCCCGAAAACTCCTCGCTGAAGCGGAGCAGGCCGTTGCGCAGGTACGCGCCTTCGATCAGCGGCAGCGGACGATCCTTGTGAAATCCTGCGCGCCTGCGCCGCTTTGGGAACTTTTGAAAGCACTCAACGCCGCACAGCCGGAAAAAATGGTTGCTTCCGCCATCTGCCAGAATGAAGAGGTCCTGCGCGCATGGCAGGACGGCTCGTGCGACATTGCCGTTCTGCCGTTTCCGATTGACGGTGGAGGCCCTTTTATGCAGGAAAACCTGTTCGTCTGCGTCCCGAAAGATCATGAACTTGCGACGCACAAATCCCTGACATTTGCAGACATCAACGGCTTCAATTTTCTGCTGCGCACGGAGCTTGGATTCTGGGATGCCCTCTGCCGCGAAAAAATGCCAGCATCCAAGTTTTTGGTGCAGACAGATAATGCTGTGTTTGACGAACTGGTTCGGGCTTCCTCGCTGCCGTGCTTTAGCACGGATTATGGAAATCTTCAGGACGGCTATCCGGAGCGGGTCAATATCCCGCTGGCGGATGAAGAAGCCCATGTGATATTCTATCTCGCAAAGAAATAACAACCGGCGGAGAAGGACTTCCTTCTCCGCCGGTTTGCGTCGTCATAGATATCTGCCGGTGATACTGTTTTTGTTTTCCCGGATCTCCTGCGGCGTGCCGCTGGCGACAATCTGCCCGCCCGCGTCGCCGCCGCCCGGCCCCATGTCGATCACATAGTCGGCGTTTCGGATTACATCCAGATCATGTTCAATGACAATGACCGTCGCGCCATTGTCCAGAAGCGCCTGAAAGACGCCGAGCAGCACCCGCACGTCCAGCGGGTGCAGCCCGATGGAGGGTTCGTCGAAGACGAAAACAGAATCGGTCTGCGTTTTGCCGATCTCGCTTGCCAGCTTGAGCCGCTGCGCTTCGCCGCCGGACAGGCTCGGCGTTTCCTCGCCGAGCGTGAGATAGCCAAGGCCAAGCTGCCTGAGAATGTTCAGCCTTTGGCTGACGGTTTTCATGTCCTTACAGAAATCGATGGCAGAATTCACATCCATATCCATCAACTCCGGCAGAGACGCGGATACGCCTGCCTTGTTTGTGAGCCTTATATCATAGGCGGCCCTTGTATAGCGCGAGCCACGGCAGTCCGGGCAGGGAATGTCAACGTCCGGCAGGAACTGCACGTCGAGGCTTACTACGCCCGTTCCGTCGCAGCCGGGGCAGCGGAGTGAGCCGGTATTGTAGGAAAAATCGCTTGCCTTATAACGCTTTTCTTTTGCGTCAGTGGATTTTGCATAGAGTTTGCGCAGTTCATCATGCACACCCGCGTAGGTGGCGACCGTTGAGCGGACGTTGATACCAATGGGTGTTGCGTCAATGAGTTTGACGTGCGCGATACCATCAGCTTTGATTGCACGGATATGTGCGGGCAGGGAACTGCTGTTGATATTAGCGTCCAGTGCGGGAACGAGGCTTTCCAATATCATCGTGGTCTTGCCAGAACCCGATACGCCTGTTACAACCGTCAGCCGTCCTTTCGGAATATTGACCTCAAGCGGTTTGACCGTGTGAATTTGGGAGGTGGACAGATGAATCGTGCCGCCTGCAAACAGCGCGTCCTTTGCGGCACAGGTGCGCAGCCTCGTTTCGGCTTTGCCGGAAAGAAACGGCCCGATCTGCGAGGCCGGGGTTTCTTCTATGGTGGGAATTGTCCCCTCGGCAATCACATGCCCGCCCTTTGCGCCCGCCTCCGGCCCCATTTCGATAATCCAGTCGGCTTCCTTCAAAATCTGCGTGTCGTGGTCAACCAGAATCACGGAATTGCCGTCTGCAACTAAATCGTGCATTACCCCGGTCAGGCCTACAATATTGGACGGGTGCAGACCGATGGATGGCTCGTCCAGCACATACAGAACGCCGGTTGTCCGATTGCGGACAGCGCGGGCCAGCTGCATCCGCTGGCGCTCGCCGGTGGAGAGCGTGGACGCGGAGCGGTCAAGCGTCAGGTAGCCCAGTCCCAGATCCATCAGCCGTTTGGCGGGGCTCTGGAATGCCTCGCAGATGCTTTCGGCCATCGGGCGCATTTCCTCCGGCAGACTGCCGGGAACACCCCGTACCCACTCTACCAGCTGTGACAGTGTCATCGTGCAGGCTTCATCCAGCGAAATCCCTCGCAGCTTCGGCGCACGGGCAGCGCTGGACAGCCGCGTACCGTGGCAATCCGGGCAGATATCCTCTTTCAGAAATTTTTCCACGCGCTTCATGCCCTTCTCATCCTTGACTTTGGAAAGCGCGTTTTCGACGGTGTAAACGGCGTTAAAATAGGTAAAATCCAGATCTCCGGCCTGACCGGTATTTTGATTGTGATAGAAAATGTGCTTTTTCTCCGCCGGACCGTGGAATACGATGTCCTTTTCCTGCTCGGTCAAATCCCGGAATGGGATATTTGTCCGCACGCCCATTTCACGGCAGATGTCCGTCATGAGCGACCACATCAGGCTGTTCCACGGGGCGACGGCTCCCTCGTCGATGGTCAGCGTATCATCCGGCACCAGCGACGCCATATCTACGGTGTGTACCATTCCCGTTCCGCCACATTTTGCGCACGCGCCCTGCGAATTGAACGCCAACTCCTCAGCCGACGGTGCATAAAAATGTGCGCCGCACGCCGGGCAGACCAACTCTTTTCCGGCTGCGACCAGAAGGGAAGGGGAGAGATAATGCCCGTTCGGGCAGCGGTGGCTGGATAGACGCGAGAACATCAGCCGCAGACTGTTGAGTAACTCTGTGCCCGTGCCGAACGTGCTGCGGATACCCGGCACGCCGGGACGCTGATGCAGCGCCAGTGCGGCGGGGACATACAGCACCTCGTCCACGCTGGCTTTGGACGCCTGCGTCATTCTGCGGCGGGGATAGGTGGAGAGCGCTTCGAGATACCGGCGCGACCCTTCCGCATACAGCACGCCCAGCGCCAGCGAGGATTTGCCGGAGCCGGACACACCCGCAATTCCCACAATTTTACCCAGCGGAATATCTACATCAATGTTTTTAAGGTTGTGGACTTTTGCACCACGAATCAGCATTTTATCAATCATACATGTCCTCATAGATTATTTCTGGTTTCGTCCGAATCGCTTCGGGCGGCTGTATTACGATTAAATCCGTTTTACGGAAGCCGATAGACCGCTACCAGAAGTCGCCGCACAACCCGACAGCGGCCTTTTTGCCGAGAAAGTCAAACGTGTGAAATCCGCTGCCCTCCCGGTATTCCTTCCCCGCAGACGGCTCCTTCCAGCCCGGAGATACTCTGCGGTATAAATCGAGTATCCGGCCGGTTTGATCGATGGTCAGCTGGGAACTGAAAAACGCGCCGCAGTCCTGCTCGAGGAATCCGAAGGATATCGCAATGGCGTGCTCTTTTGCCAGCTGGCACAGTTCGTGTATCACACGGCCCTCACGGGAAACAGCAACCGCCATGTCATGTCCGGCTGTAAAATTGAGACTGTCAAAGCCCTGAAGAAAGGCTTCTCCAAAGATCACGGCATCTGCCTTGCCTGCACATTTTCCAAGTGTATCGGCAAGAACCGCCTTGTTATATTCGATGTCTCCATTGATAAAACCGGCAGCTGCAAGCGCGCATTTCATTCCCATCATCCTCACAAACTCTGATTTGTTTCATGATAACAAAACAGGCGCCAAAACACAATCGCAGCCGCGCAGAGTTTCTTCCGGAAAAAACAGAATTTGAATTGCATAGTTGCTGAAAAATTGTCAGGCTCAAAGCGCTATGATTTCATTTGCAATTTCACAGACGGTCTTATTGCTTGTGTCGATCTTTACGGTGTCAAGCAGAGAATACAGGTTGATTCTTGCGACGCTTCTGTCGATAATATCGGCAGTGCGGATTCCGCGGGTGATATCGGAGGCTAACCGATTTCTCAAATTTATCTCGTCAGCTGTCAGAGAAATTTTCGTGACTTTGCAATTATCTGTGTCCAGACGATTGGTGATTGCATCAAGAATGGATTGCTCGTGCATGACCCAACAGAAGATGATATTCTCATAGGCGGTACAGTGGAGAAAACTGTTCAGTAAATAACAGATGTTGCGTATGACCATGGACTTTGTTTCTTCTGTAACCTGGAACGGGTCGGCATCCCAACACCAATCGCCGTCGAGAAAAACGCTGTTTGGCAAATCCTGTTTCAACTGCTGGCTTACCGTTGTTTTGCCGACTCCCATTGTTCCGCCGAGTAAGTATAGCCGCTTCATACCAAACCCTCATAAATTCTAATTTTGTTTCTTGATAGCGGTGCAGCAATCGCAGCACCATTTCCTACTTCATCCGCTTATGCAGAATACATAAGTCTCATCGATGGCATCAATCTATCACTCGTTATTTCCTGTAATAAAATAGTCACAGTACGGCCATTTCTGTTTATTCCCGTCTATAAGCTTTCCAAGGAACTTCATCTTTTCAACCGAACGGCGCTTGATTTCAAGCAGCGTTTCACCATCCATGCGATGGTCACTTGCCTCATAAAAGGCGAGGATCGTAAACCAGTCCAGCATATTCTTCGCCATCATGTTTTCGCCGAGGTCGGGCATATCTTTCATGAACTTGAGATAATACGCCTCGGCTTTTTTGAAGATCTGTTCGGCTTCATCCGGGTAAACCTCCCGGCAATACCGCTCACACGGCTTTGCGTATTGAGAGTTTGCATAAACTCTTTTTATGTCAAAAACCTCTCTTTTCCCATGTTGTCATCCCAAGGCCACGTCTAAAACCATCATAATGCTGAACCCGGCGGCAAAGAATACCGTGCCGAGATTGGAATGCTGCCCCTGTGACATTTCGGGAATCAATTCTTCTACGACCACATAAAGCATGGCGCCGGCAGCAAAACTCAGCAGATATGGCAGCGCGGGAACAATGAACTGGGTAGCAATGATTGTCAGTACGGCACCAATCGGCTCTACAACGCCGGAAAGCACGCCGCCGAGAAAGGCGTTACCCTTCCTTTGACCCTCGGCGCGAAGCGGCATGGAGATGATCGCGCCCTCCGGGAAGTTCTGAATCGCAATTCCAATCGATAAGGCAAGTGCGCTTGCTGCTGTGATTTGCGTGCTTCCCGCAAGAAAACCCGCGTACATTACGCCGACCGCCATGCCTTCCGGGATGTTGTGCAGCGTGACGGCCAGCACCATCATGGTCGTGCGTGCAAGCCTGCTTTTGGGGCCCTCTGCCTGCTCACTGCCGACATGCAGATGCGGAATCAGATGGTCAAGCGCAAGCAGAAACAGCACGCCAAGCCAGAAGCCGAGGAGTGCCGGGAAGAAAGCAAACGTTCCCATTGCTGCGGATTGCTCGATCGCCGGAATCAACAGGCTCCAGATTGAGGCGGCCACCATTACGCCTGCGGCAAAGCCCGCAAGGGAGCGTTGAACCAGATCACCGAGCGATTTTTTCATGAAGAACACACAGGCCGCACCGGCCGTCGTTCCGAGAAACGGGATTAAAATTCCGAGAAATGTCTGCATATAGCTGCCTCCGGGCCTATTTGTTCCTTCTGTATCCTGCCTCGTCGCGGTATTCGGGATGATTGTTCAGATACGGGTCTTTGTCGCCGCAGATCGTATAGTCGCATTTGCAGCCGTTCGCACAGGTGGTGGTGCGCACCAGTTTTGCGTGGATCAACTCCATGGACGCAAAATCCACGTTGCACAGGGCGGGCATGATGTCGGTAAGACCGTGCTTGATGGCAAACTCCGCCGTCGGGCAGGCTGTGAATTCGTAGTAGATCGGCTTGTCCGGGTCGAGAGGTGCGACGTCCATCTCATAGTCGTGCCATTTGTCACAGGCCGACTTTGCCCGCAGAAATGCTTTATACATCAGCTTCCTGAAAAACGGCTTGTTGCAGTCTACGAATTTCAGCTTGCGGAAAGAGGGGAGAATCAGGTTTTCTTCCATCTCCTCAATCTCGCGGAACGATGTGACGGCTTTGCAGGCCACATAATAACTCATAATCGCAATGCAGTCATAGGTTCCGCCTGCGCCGTTGTGAAAATTTTGCTTGCCGCCGAGGTCGGTGCGCCAGTCAGAGAGAAATTCCACATACTGCCGCTGCACCTTTTCCCACGCTGCCTCCCGCTCTGCTTCCGGATAATGCAGCGCGATCTTTGCAAGAATCTCCTTCTTGCACGGCTTGGAATACAGCACATGGCAGGTGCGGTCAAATTGTAATTCACTGTCTTTCATTCTGTTTGCTCCTTTATTGCTTCAGAATCTCCGCGATTTTTGCAAAATCCTCCTTCGCCTCCCGGAAAATCGGCAGCATGCAGTAGCAGTGTACCATCTTTGGCCGGGCAAATGCCGTATAGGGGACCTTCGCGCGCCTGCACGCCGCTTCAAAATCAGGCAGCGCGCCGTAAAGCACTTCGTCCGCAGAATAGAAGAAGTGGATATCGCCCGCACCGGTAAAATCGCCGCGCGAGCCGGAGATCATGTAATCCGGCACGTTTTCTACACCGTGCCGCATGAATTTTTCAACCGTCACCATAAAGGCATAATCAATGGAAACGTCCTTGTCGTTCAGCGCTTGCATCCGCGCCTTTTCTTCGTCGTTCCACGGCACCTCGCCGGGGGAGACAGCCACAATATGACGCGGCTGCGGCAGGGCGTAATTGTTGCCCGACCAGAACACATTGTGGATCGTCCGGTCGGAGTAGGTTTTGAGATACACTTCCATGGTGTCATACTCCTTCACGGGGTCATGTCCGGGAAGGGTAAAACGTTCTGGAGGGAATGCCCAAACGGGTTCCGCTGTGCAGGGAAAAAACAGCAGCGTCTGTTCCTGCTCCTGGCCGTGCTCCAAAATCTGCATGGTTCACACCTCCGAAATGCTGTTAAACCGCTCTAACCTGCGGCTGCAAGCAGGTAGTTAGATAAAACTAACTGCTTTCCAAACAATATACCCCGTCTGGGGCCATAATTGTGCATAGCGTCAGCTGACAGGGGCATACGCGCTCCATATCATCTGACGCTATGGTAACAAAAAAGCGATTTCATGTCAATATGCGGATGACAAATGTACTTTTATAGGGACATTGATTGTCCCAAATTGCTCTGGATACTCTCGTTACCGCCCGCGCTTCTGCACATCCGCATCGATGCGGCGTTTCCAGCCAGCGCCGAGTGTTTTTTTGGCGCGAACGGTGCAGATCGCTTCGCTGATAACATCGTAGTTGAGCGCTGTGCCCATCTCGTCGCATTTATAGTTTACTGCACGCTCAGCGGCGATGCCGAAGCGGGCCGCTTCCTTTGCCGCGTCAATGTTTGCACCGAGAAACAGGAACTCCCAGCCGTATTTTGTTTTCTGCCGCTCAATCATTCTGTGTACCGTCTCATAGCTGTAGCGGTGGCTGGCGTTTTCGCAGCCGTCAGTGGTGATGATGAACAGCGTCTTTTCCGGCACATCTTCCCGACGGGCGTACTTGTGGATATTGCCGATATGATGGATGGCCCCGCCCACCGCGTCGAGCAGCGCTGTGCAGCCGCGGGTGAAGTACTCCTTCTCCGTCATGGGCGGCACCTCGCTGAGCGGCAGCCGGTCGTGAATGACAACGCTGTCGTTGCTGAAGAGAATCGTGGAAACCAGCGCTTCGCCCGCTTCCTTCTTCTGCTTGGCGATCATGGAGTTAAAGCCGCCGATGGTGTCTGCTTCCAGCCCTGCCATAGACCCGCTGCGATCCAAAATAAAAACCAGTTCTGTCATAATAAAAACCCTCCTGTGTTTGATTACGCTGTCATTGTAGCGAATCAGGAGGAGGGTTTGGTCGCTTGGAAAGCGACAATTTTTACGCGCCCAGCAAATTCTGCTCAAAAGCAAACAACGCTTCGTTGATCTCAAAAATATCGTACTGCTTCTGCTTGATGAAATACTCAATGATAACATCAAACTTGCTGCTGGCACTGAGAGCGTAGCCCGCGCGGGCGATGAGGTCACGGGTTTCATCCAGATTCAGTTCCAGCGCGATGGCAAAGGCAATCGCCGTAGCCTTGGAGGGCTTATAGTCTGGATTGTTGCGGATTTTGGAAAACAGCTTGCGGTCTACATTGGCCTTCTTATAAATCTCGGAGTCCTTCTGACCACTGCGGTCGATGAGGTGCAGCAATGTCTCTGAGAAGCCTGCGTCCAGATGGATCAGCAGATCATCCAGACTGCGGATAGATGTGGAAGCCGCGTGAAACTCCGGCGCGGGAGCCGTGCAGGGGGCCATTGTCCGGCCTGCGGGAAAAGTCGGACACGGACGTGAGCGGATAAAGTCGGTGTGCGCGTCTACATAATGGTCGTCGATGTATTCGGCAATGGCTGCAAACAGCTTGCTGCCGATCTGGTAAGCCTTGCGGTCGAAAATAACAAGATAGACCGTCATATCGTTTTGCAGCAGAAACTCCCCGATGGTGTCTACCGCCACGCGCAGTGCCTGATCCTTTGGATAGCCATAGACACCGGAGGCGATCAGCGGGAACGCCACAGTTTTGCAGCCGGATTCCTTCGCCAGCGCAAGGCTCGTCCGGTAACAGGAAGCAAGCTGTTCCCGTTCGCCGCAGCTGCCGCCGTTCCACACGGGGCCAACCGTGTGGATCACATAGCTGCAGGGCAAGCGGTACGCTCCGGTGATTTTAGCATCTCCGACCCTGCAGCCGCCGAGCCGCCGGCACGCGGCCAGCAGTTCCGGCCCTGCCGCACGGTGGATGCAGCCATCTACACCGCCGCCGCCCAGAAGCGTTTCGTTTGCTGCGTTGACGATGGCGTCCACATTCATTTTTGTAATGTCATTGCGGACAATTTCAAGAGGCATTCTAATTTCACATCCTTTTCCGGCAGCTTGCCTTTCCGCACCAGATCGTACATTCCTGCGCATTACCAAGAGCGTTTTCGCATAACCAATGCGGCGCCCCGGGCGGGGGCGCCGCGGCGGTTTATGGATGGGCCTCAAAATAGGCGCGCAGACCGTTCAGAAGTGCAATCTGATCTCCCGGGTCGGGAAGACCTGAGACGGCGGCGACGCCGATCACGCTTCCGTCCCGGATGCGGATGGGGAACGCGCCGCTGCAGGCAGCATAGTCGCTGCGGGGCAGATGCCAGTCATGCTCCTGATCTGCGTGGCTTGCTTCCAGTTCGTAATAGGCGCGTTGGGAACTTTTTTCAAGCAGATTCACAAGATTCCGCTTGCGCCGCAGCCACTGCTCGTGATATGCGCCCGTGCCGTCCGGGTAATAGCGGAAGACAATCACATGATTGATCTCGATCTCCACGGCAAGCGGCGCGCCCATCTTCTCGCACGCGTCTACCAGTGCGTGGCCAAGCTCCCACGCGTCGCGGTGGGAAAAGCTCGTGAACTGATAGGCCTGCTCATCTGCGATGCAGGCCTGCAGCACCTTCTGCGCCTCAGCCCTGTCCATAATAGGCGTTCGCGCCGTGCTTGCGCAGGTAATGCTTGTCGAGCAGCACCTGCGGCATGGGGCCTGCGGCGGGGTTCAGCATTTTGGCGTGGAAGTTCATGAACGCGACCTCTTCGAGCACGACCGCGTGGTAGACCGCCTCGTCCGCGTCCTTGCCCCAGGTGAACGGGCCGTGGTTGTGGACAAGCACGGCAGGAACCTGCGCCGGGGCGATCCCGCGCCGCCGGAATTCCTCGATGATAACAAGGCCGGTGTTCTTTTCATACGCGTCCTTGATCTCCTCCGGCGTCATGCTGCGGGTGCAGGGGATCTGGCCGTAGAAATAGTCGCCCTGCGTGGTGCCCATGGCGTCGATGCCGACACCGGCCTGCGCAAAGCTGGTCGCCCAGCGGCTGTGTGTGTGGACGATGCCGCCGATGGACGGGAACGCCCGATAGAGTTCTACATGCGTCGGTGTGTCGGATGAGGGCTTGAGACGGCCTTCGACACGCTCGCCGGTTTCCAGACTCACAAGGACGATGTCGTCGGCGGTCATTTCGTCGTATTCCACACCCGACGGCTTGATGGCGATCAAGCCACTTTCACGGTCAATGGCGGAGACGTTGCCCCAGGTGAAGGTGACAAGATCGTGCTTCGGCAGGGCCAGATTGGCCTTCAATACCTGTTCTTTCAGTGCTTCCAGCATAGTGATGCTTCCTTTCTTTCGATGTTACAGGCTCATTTCCGAGCGCTTGATGATGTGGTTCTGATAGACCTCGTTCAGCTCGACGAAGTAGCCGCTCCAGCCCCAGACGCGCACGATCAGATTGCGGTAATTTTCCGGGTGCTTCTGTGCGTCGAGGAGCCTGTCGCGGTTGACGGCGTTGATCTGCATCTGATGGCCGCCCATGTCCATGAAGCTCTTGACGAACATGGCGCATTTGCGGATGGCGTCCTCATTACGGAACATGGTGTCAGACAGTTCGACGGTCAGCGGGCCGCCGTTGGCCACGCGCGTCAGGTGCGGCTTGGCAAAGGATTTGATGATGGAGATCGGACCTTCGCAGCGGGCGAAGAGGGAAGGGGAGTAGTTGCAGGGCAGTGCCTCGTGTGCGCTGCGGCCATCGGGCGAGGCAGGCGCGTCCTTCGAGTGCCAGATGTAATACATGGCCGAGGCTGTGCCCGCGCGGAAGCAGCCGCCGCGGTCGTTTTTTCTGCCTTCCAGCGCATCGGCATACCAGTCGAGCAGCTGCACGGCAATGGAATCGACGTAATCGTCGTCGTTGCCGAACTTCGGGCCTTCATAGCGGAGCATGTTCTGCTCCCGCTCATAGCCCTTGAAATTGGCATGCAGCATGGCAAGCATTTTATCCGGCGTGAAGGTCTTTTCGTCGTAGACATATTTGCGGACAGCGGCCATGGAATCGGCGGCTGTTGCAAGGCCGTCGCCGTGGAAGCCGTAGTTATTATATTTGCCGGGCTTCGAGATATCGCGCATCTTTTCGAGGCAGTCCGGGCACATGAGGCTGACGAGGGGGGAAGGTTCCTTGTAGACGTTTTTCGTCTCCGCCATGAGCGCCTCGGCCTGCGCCTCAATATTCTGCTTTACAAACGCCGCGAAGTCTTCGTATGTTTTGCATTCCGGCAGATGCTCGCAGGCGTCCTGCACGGTTTTAAGGAAGTTCAGGCTGTCCCAGTTGACAAGATCCATATACCCCGTCACAAGAATCTCCCAGCAGGCGGCCAGCGTGTAGTTGTATGCGTCCTTCTTCTCATAGCCCCAGCGCAGCAGCGCGGGAATGACGATCTCGTCGTTCGTATACTGCGGGAAGCCGAGGCCCTTCTGCGTGAGCGTTGTGGCCAATTCGTAGACGGACAGGGGCGTGTTTTTGTGCACGCGCAGGTTGACCTTCGGGTCAATGAGGCACAGGTCGCGGCTGGCGATCAGGCACAATTCGGACAGCTCGTTATACGCATCGGTGCCGTCCTCGTTCGAGCCGCCCAATACGATCGTCTGCCCATTGTCGCCCTGCTGGATGCCGATGTAAAGATCGCTGTCACGGTTACAGGAGATGAAAAACTCTTCAAGCTGCTCGAGTGCTTCGTCTTTTGTCAGAAGCCCCGCATCCAGATCGTGCCGGTAATAGGGGTACAGGAACTGGTCGATGCGGCCGATGGTATTGTGATAGTTGCCGTTGCACCACATGGCGTAGTGCAGCAGGCGCAGGAACTGCAGCGCCTCAAGAAGCGTTTTGGGCGCGTTCGCGGGAATTTTGGAAAGCGTGTCCGCAACGGTCAGGTTGCCCACGCGCAGAGCCTCCTCACGGTAGCGCGCGGCGAAGTCCGTCACGATGGAAAGCACGTCCAGCATAGCCTGCAGAAATTCCTTCTGCTCCGCTGTTTTCGCCTGTTCCAGCTGCGCGCGGATTTTTTCGGCCCTTTCCGTAAAGCCGTCTGCCATCAGCATCCCGTAGTCGGGGCACATGTTGAATACGCGGCCATTTTCGTGAAATGCGTGCGTCTCGTGCAGGCGCTTGTCCTCTTCTTCCGTGTGAATCTCCGGGATGGTGCGCACGGTGCGCAGCAGCGTGATGCGCTCGTCCGGGAAAACGACGGGCGTCTCCTGCACCAGTACATAGCGCAGCCGCGCAACAGAGCGCTGCATATCGTCAAGTCCCTGCGCTGCAAATTCTGCGGCCAGCGCGTGTACGTCTTCGGCGGGCTTGCGGTAGGCGTGGTGCGCCTTGTCGCGGACGAAAAAATCCAGCTGCTTCTGAATATGTTCGGTTTTCATGAAGCTCCCTCCTGAAACTGTAAATCGGTATACTTGGCTTACAGCTCGTAGTCGATCGCGCCGCGCGATTCGCGGATGGATTTGCAGAGTGTAGACACGGCGACATGGCGCGGGTCATTTTTGTAGCGGGAAAGCGCTTCCAGATCGTCAAAATCGGCGATCAGGCAGGCGTCGTAGGGGTTGCCGGGCTTGCAGCTGCGGTGGATCTCCATATGGCGGATCTCCGGGATCACGCCGTCCAGCGCCTGCAGGCCGGACAGGAATTGTTCGCGGTTCTCCTCTTCTCCTTCGCGGAATTTCCACATGACGATATGACGAATCATGGCGTACTCTCCTTTATATGGTATTCAAAATTTTCAAAAATCAGCACCGTGCCCTCGGCAATACCGTCCGGCAGCAGCGCCAGCGCAACCTCTGTCGTGCCGCCTGTCTCGTTTTCCAGCACGGCGTAATCGCCCGCGATCTCGCGGACTGTCCGTTCCATACGCATAGCAGCGCCTCCTTTTGCGTCATCTGATATTTTATTGTATCATACTTTTTCTCGTTTTGGAACACAATACTTGCAGAAGGAGGAGATGCAATATGAACGAAGACACCCTGCATTTGCTGTCAGAGTGCGCGGCAGGGACGGATATGGCCATCCGTTCGTTGGAGGATGTGCTGAAAAACAGCGCGGAAGGCCCGCTGCAAAAGCGTCTGCTTGACAGCAAACGCCAGCACGAGCAGCTTGCCGCGCAGGCAGAGGATCGGCTGCGCCATCAGGGCAAGGAGCCGAAGCGTGCAGACCCGGCGGCGCGCGCTATGTCGTATCTGAAGACGCAGGCGATGCTTTCCATGAAGCCCGGCGACGCGACGACTGCCGACCTCATCTCGACCGGCTGCTCCATGGGCATCAAGTCGCTTGCCCGCTACTGCAACCAGTATCCCACAGCGGATGAAGATGCGCGCGGTCTTGCCCAGTCCCTCATCCGGCTGGAGGACCAGCTTGTCAAGGACATGCGGCCATATCTGTAAGGCAGCGACATCAATCTGGGCGAAGACCGAATGCGGTTAGTAGGCGCAGCTGCAAGGTTATCTGCGCGTCGGTAAGAGGTGAAGCAGAGTGCTTCGCCGCTACAAACCCTGCTCGATATTTGCCTGCGCAAATACTACCTCCCTTTTTCGCAGTTCAGGCTGTGGCAAAGGGAGGTTTTCGCATGATGCCGCGCCGCATCAAACACTTTCCCTGTACACCGGTGTCGATCTGTGCTATAATTATCAAATAAAACTGGACGATCAGGAGGCAGAACTATGATTCCGACCAGAGAGCAGGCATGGGACCTGCTGTGCGAATATAATGAAGGCGAGTTTCATCGCCTGCACGCGCGCATCGTGGGCGATGTGATGCGGTATTTTGCCGTCGAACTCGGCTATGACGATGAGGCGGACTTCTGGCAGACCGTCGGCATTCTGCACGATTTGGATTTCGAGCAGTATCCCGACCAGCACTGCACAAAGGAGGCGGAAATCCTGCGCGAAAAGGGCATGGACGAGCGCCTTGTGCATGCAGTCGTCAGCCACGGCTATCTGCTCACCGTTGACGTGCAGCCGGAGCACCAGATGGAAAAGGTGCTCTATGCCACGGATGAACTGACCGGCCTTATCGGCGCGGTCGTGCGCATGCTGCCGACGAAAAGCGTGCAGGATCTGCAGCTTAAGTCACTCAAAAAGAAGTTCAAGGACAAGAAATTTGCCGCCGGCTGCTCGCGCGAGGTTATCGAACGCGGTGCGGATATGCTCGGTTGGAGCCTTGACGAATTGATGGAACGAACGATCAACGCCATGCAGGCGTCCCCGGCTGCCAATGGAAACTGAAAAGGTATTGGTCGCCATGTCCGGCGGCGTGGATTCCTCCGTTGCAGCCAAGCTGCTGACGGATGCGGGCTTTTCGTGCATCGGCTGCACGATGAAGCTTTATGACAATGAGGACGCAGGCATTCCGAAAGCAAACACCTGCTGCTCACTTGACGATGTAGAGGACGCGCGCAGCGTGGCCTACCGCCTCGGCATGCCGTATTACGTCTTCAATCTCAAGGACAAGTTCGCCGAGTGTGTGATCGACCGGTTCGTAAACGCCTACGAGCACGGCATCACGCCGAATCCCTGTATTGACTGCAACCGCTATCTGAAATTCGACAAGCTGTTCGAGCGCGCCGATATCATGGACTGCCGTTATATTGCCACTGGGCACTATGCCCGCATCGAGCGGGCAGGGGGGAAGTATGTTCTCAAAAAGGCCCTTGATGAGACAAAGGATCAGAGTTATGTGCTCTACGATCTGACGCAGGAGACGCTTGCGCGAGTCAAGTTTCCGCTCGGTACACTGCGCAAGACCGAGGCGCGCAAAATTGCGGCCGAGGCCGGGCTTATCAACGCCCGCAAGCACGACAGTCAGGACATCTGCTTTGTCCCGGACGGCGATTACGCAAAGGTCATTGAAAACCGTACCGGCAAAACGCCGGAGCCGGGGCCATTCCTTGACCTGAACGGCAATGTTATCGGCACGCACCGCGGCATTATCCACTACACCGTCGGTCAGCGCCGCGGGCTTCGTATGCCGTCAGACGGCAAGATTTATGTCGTGAGGATTCTTCCGGAGCAGAACGCCGTCGTCGTCGGCCCGAACGAGGCGCTGTTTACAAGAGCGTGCTTCGTTCCCGGCATGCACTGGATCTCCGGTGAAGCGCCCGCGCTTCCGTTCCGGTGCAGCGCGAAAACGCGCTACCGTCAGCCGGAGCAGCCCTGCACGGTCTATCCGGCAGGGGCACACGGTGTGCGCCTCGTCTTCGACGAGCCGCTGCGCGCCATCACGCCGGGCCAGTCCGCCGTGCTCTATGACGGCGATACGGTTCTTGGCGGCGGCATCATTGCAAGGGAGGATGCCGCATGCTGATTTCATCCATGGGCCGCTATGCCGTTCTGATTCTGCTGGATCTGGCGGAGCATCGCGGCGGCTTCGTCCCTGTGCGGCAGATTGCCGAGCGGCAGGAACTGTCGCAGAAATATCTTGAGCGCATCCTGCGCACGCTGACGGAGCAGGGACTGGTCGAAGGAACGCACGGCAAAGGCGGCGGCTACCGCCTGACGCGCGAGCCGTCCGATTATTCTGTCGGCGAGATCATCCGCGCGGCGGACGGTTCTTTGTCCTGCCTCGGCGCGAACGCGCAGCTTACGCGCTGCGAAGTGTCCTCCGGCCTGTCCGCTGTCTGGAACCAACTCGACGAGAGAATTGCCGCCTGCCTTGATGCCGTCCCTCTCTCCAGCCTGACCACCGCCGATGCGGCGGATGAGTATGTGATCTGACTGATTATCCTGTACCCAAGGCGTCACGCTTCCAAGGAAAGCCGGCAGAGGCAGCTTCAGCTTTTTTTGTTGTTTTTTGTGGATAGCTGTGATAAGATAAGAAAAGAAATCAGAAACGGAAGGATTTCCGCATGATTCAAATTGAAACAACATCACATGACCCGTTTTTTAATCAGGCGTTTGAGGACTATGTGTTCCGCACTTACCGCGAGGGGGACGTGCTGTTGCTGTGGCGTAACCGGCCTGCGGTCGTCGTCGGGTGCTATCAGAATATCTGCCGCGAGGTGCATGTGCGCGCGCTTTTGGACAGGGGGATTCCCGTCGTGCGCCGCATGTCCGGCGGCGGGACAGTCTACCATGACCTTGGAAACCTCAACTATACGCTCATATCCGACCAGACGGGGCCGCTTGACTACGACCGCTGCCTGGAGCCGGTCATCCGGGCACTGAATGCCCTTGGTATCCCGGCGCAGAAAAACCGCACCTGCGATATCGCCGTGGACGGAAAAAAGATCTCCGGCAGTGCGCAGAAGATCGCGGGCGGCCGCGTCCTGCACCACGGGACATTGCTGTTTGATTCTGATCTGTCGCTGCTCGACGAGATCACGACCGGCAGGAAAAACGATGCGTTCTGCTCGAAGGGCACGGAATCGGCCATCTGCACAGTCACAAATCTGCGGCCCTATCTGAAAGACGACTGTGAGATCGTCACGTTTGCAAGACGGCTGGCCGAGCAGCTGCTGACGCCCGGCTCGGCGTGTATCCGGCTGACGGAGCAGCAGCTGGCTGAGGTGCGGCAGCTGGCGGATGGAACCTATCATTCATGGGACTGGACATGGGGGAAGACTCCGGCTTTTACCTATGAGAAGACTGCCGAATTTGCGGGAAAGCCGATTTTTGTACGCTATGAGGCCAAGCACGGTCTGCTGCGCAGTGCGGAGGTGCGCTCTGACGTGCTCGATGCACAGGCGGCGAGCGCTATGCTGAACGGCGCGCGGCTTGACCCAGCGCTGTTTCTGGACATCTGCCGGACGCTTGCGGGCGAACAGGCGGAAGAACTATTGGATTGTCTGATGTAACGAAAAGGAGCGTTTGAAAATATGGAAAAGCAGCTTGTTATGCCGAAATTGCAGCCCGAGATGAAGAGCGGCGTCCTGTGCGCATGGCTCAAGGACGAGGGCGATGAGATCCACAAGGGCGACGCCCTGTATGAGATCGAGACGGATAAGGTTGTCAATCAGATCGAAGCCACGGAGGACGGTATCCTGCGCCGGCAGCTGTGCGAGGAAGGCGACACCGTTGACGCGCTGGCTCCGGTCGCAATTCTCGAAACAAAGTAAAGGCGGGAGAGCATAATGGAACGGAAACCCGAATGGCTGCGCGTCCGCTACAACCAACAGGCTGTGAACGAGGTCGCGGAACTGATGCGCGATCTGAAGCTGAACACGGTCTGCAAAGCGGCAAACTGTCCGAATCTCGGTGAATGCTACCAGAAGCACACCGCCACGTTTATGATTCTGGGTGATATTTGCACTAGAAATTGCCGTTTCTGCAACGTCACCTGCGGCAAGCCGCTGCCCCCTGACCCGGACGAGCCGGAAAATGTTGCGCAGGCGGCAAAAAAGCTGGGGCTGCGCCATGTTGTTCTGACCTGCTCGACGCGCGACGATCTGCCGGACGGCGGCGCGGAGCATTTTGCGAAGACTGTCCGCGCCATCCGCGCGCTGTGCCCCGGTACAACGGTCGAGACGCTGACGAGTGACATGAAAGGCAGCCATGAGGCTGCCGATATCGTCATTGCCGCGCATCCGGATGTGTTCAATGTGAATATTGAGACGGTCAAGGAACTTCAGAAGGCCGTCCGCCCGCAGGCAGGCTATGACCGGACGCTGGGCGTTCTGCGCTATGTAAAAGAAAAAGACCCGACGATTTTAACCAAGACCGGCTTCATGGTCGGCCTTGGCGAGACGGACGAGCAGATCTCTGTCCTCATGGATGATATTCTGGCCACGGGCTGCGACATTCTGACCATTGGACAGTATCTCCAGCCGTCGGAAAAGCACTGGAAGCTCGACCGCTACGCGACACCAGAGGATTTTGCGCGCTATAAGCAGCTGGCGCTGCGCAAGGGCTTCCGCCATGTGGCCTCCGCGCCGCTGGCCCGCAGCTCCTACCGCGCGTGGGAGGCACTGGAGGACGTGCATGATTTATATTGAGACCGGCTCGACCGACGTTTACTATAATTTTGGCCTTGAGAACTATTTTGCCACGGAAAAGCGCCTGCCCGATACGGTTTTCCTCTTCTGGCGCACAACGCCGACACTGATGGTCGGCAAGTACCAGAATATTCTCGAGGAGATCAACAAGCCGTATGCCGATGCGCATGGGATCCATCTCGTGCGCCGCATGTCCGGCGGAGGGACGATCTACACCGATCTCGGCGGCTGGCAATTCACATTTATCGAGCATTCGCCCGACCAGCAGATCGAATTTGCCCAGTACATTGGACCTGTCGTGGATGCCGTGCGTGAACTTGGTGCGGATGCCAGTTTCAACGGCCGCAATGATCTTCTGATCGACGGTAAGAAGTTTTCCGGCAACGCGCAGTACCGACTGGGCGACTGCATTGTGCATCATGGCTCTTTGCTCTATGACACGAACATTGAACAGATGGTCGCGTCCACCACGGTTGACCCCTATAAAATTCTCTCCAAAAGCATCAAATCCGTGCGTGACCGCGTGACGAATATCTCCGAACACCTGCCTCGGGAGCTTTCGGTTGAGGAATTTAAATCTTGTATGGTGCGACATCTGATGCGCGGCAGTACGGATACCTATGCCGTTACCCCGGAGGACGATGCGCGCATCCGACAGCTGGCACAGGAGAAATTTGCCGCGTGGGATGCGATCTACGGCAAGAACCCGCGCTTCAATCTTGAACGCACAGGCCGCTTCCCAGGCGGCAAACTCACGTTCCGGCTGGACGTGCAGCGCGGCGTGATCCGCAGCGCGTCCGTCTGGGGAGATTTTTTCTCCACGCTTTCCGCAGAGACGATTGCGGGTGCGCTTACCGGCTGCCGGTACGACCGGACTGCTGTTCTGGATGCGCTGCGGAAAAACGGAATCGACGGCGCGGTCTATCAGATCAGCGCCGCAGATATGGCCGCGCTGATCGCGGACTGACTGACCAGAACGCAGCCCTTTCGAGGGCTGCGTTTTTCGCACGATTCATAGTTTTTTTACGGATATGGGCTTGCATTTTCAGGGAATGTGTGGTATTATCTCGCTGAAAATTAAATGTGTCTAATTTTTGTTAGCCGTATCTAACATTGAGTGCGGCAGCAATCCAGAACAGGAGGTACATTTTATGAAACATCTTGGTTTGTTCGCGGCAGGCGTTCTGTTTGGCACCGCCGGTCTGAAGATCCTCAGCAGCAAGGAAGCAAAAAGCGTTTATGCGCACACCACTGCAGCCGTCCTGCGCGCCAAGGACTGCGTCATGCAGGCCGTGACGGCCGTCCGCGAGGGTGCGGATGATGTCTACGCCGACGCAAAGGCCATCAACGACCGCCGCGCAGCTGAGGCTGAGCCCGAGGTGATTGAGGATACCGCTTCGGACGCGGAGTAAACCCGTAAGCATGCAAAGGAAGAGCCGTTTTTGCGGCTCTTCTGTTTTTCGGAGGTACAAATCGGCATATGAAGTGTAACATTCTGCATGAGACGCCCGGGCGCATGCGCGTGCATCTTGCGCTTCGCCGCATGTCGCTGCGCGAAGCGGATCTTTTGGAATATGATTTGAAGGGCGTTGCCGGCGTCGTGTCTGTCAAGGTCTTCGATCGGACACAGGACGCGGTCATCACCTATACCTGCCCGCGCATGGATATCGTGCGGGCGCTCGCGTCGTTCTCGTTCACGTCGGAACAGGCGCTTTCCCGCCTGCCGGAGCATACGTCCCGTGCGCTCAACCGCGAGTATGAGGACAAGCTTGTTTTTACTGTCTGCCGCCGCGCGTTCTCGAGGCTGTTTCTGCCGATTCCGGTGCGGACAGCGATCGCACTATTCCGCTCGGTTAAATATATCCGCGCAGGACTGAGCGCCCTACTGCACGGCGAACTTTCCGTCGCCGTGCTTGATGCGACAGCTGTGACTGTCTCGATGGTGCGCGGCGATTTCGACACCGCAGGCTCCGTCATGTTCATGCTGCGGCTGGGTGAAATTCTGGAGGAGTGGACGCACAAGAAATCTGTCGCGGATCTTGCGGGTGCGATGGCGCTGAACGTTGACAAGGTGTGGCTCCAGTCCGGCGAAACCGAACTGCTCGTGCCCATCGGCGACGTAAAGCCCGGCGACCGGATGATCGTGCGTACAGGCAATCTTATTCCACTCGACGGCAAGGTCGTCTCCGGTGAGGCAACGGTCAATCAGGCATCCATCACCGGCGAGTCCATGCCGGCCCCGAAGCGCGAGGGTAGCTATGTCTACGCCGGGACGGTCATAGAAGAGGGCGAATGCGTCGTGTGTGTGGAAAAGGCACTCGGCGGAGGCCGGTACGACCGCATCGTGCACATGATCGAGGAATCAGAAAAACTCAAATCCACCGCTGAAGACAAGGCCTCGCGCCTTGCCGACCGGCTGGTCCCGTATACGCTGGGCGGTACGGTGCTGACGTACCTCGTCACACGCAACGTGACGAAGATGCTGGCCGTTCTGATGGTTGATTTCTCATGCGCGCTGAAGCTGGCCATGCCCATCGCGGTGCTCTCGGCCATGCGCGAGAGCAGCAGCTATCACATTTCTGTCAAGGGCGGACGGTTTCTGGAGGCTGTGGCGAAGGCGGATACGGTCGTGTTCGACAAGACCGGGACACTGACCTACGCCGAGCCGAAGGTTGCACAGATTGTGCCCTTCGGCGGTCATGAGGAGACGGAAATGCTGCGTCTGGCTGCCTGCCTTGAGGAGCATTACCCGCATTCGATGGCCAACGCCGTTGTGGAGGAGGCCAAAAAGCAGGGCCTCAAGCATGAGGAATATCATTCGCAGGTGCAATACGTCGTCGCGCACGGCATTTCCAGCATGGTCGAGGGCAAAAAGGTGCTCATCGGCAGCGCGCACTTCGTCTTTGAGGACGAAGGATGCACCATCCCGGAGGGCGAACAGGAGAAATTCGATTCCTTGCCCGCACAGTATTCGCACCTGTATCTGTGCATCGCGGGCGAACTTGCAGCCGTCATCTGTATTTACGACCCGCTGCGCGCCGAGGCAAAGGATGCCATCCGTGCGCTGCACGCCTGCGGCATCAGCAAGGTCGTCATGATGACCGGCGATAATCGCCGGACCGCCGCGTCCGTCGCGGAAGAGGTCGGCGTTGACGAATTCTACGCCGAGGTTTTGCCCGAGGACAAGGCGGCGTTCATCCGCCGGGAAAAGGCCGCGGGCCGCACGGTTATCATGATTGGCGACGGCGTAAACGATTCGCCGGCCCTGTCTGAGGCCGACGCAGGTGTCGCCATTTCGACCGGCGCAGCCATTGCGCGGGAGATCGCCGACATTACCATCGCGTCGGAGGATTTGTTTGAACTTGTCACGTTGCGCAAAATCAGCGAAGCCCTCATGGGCCGCATCCACCGCAATTACCGCTTCATTGTCGGCTTCAATCTCGGCCTGATCGTCTTCGGCGTGGCCGGACTCCTGCCGCCGACGACCTCAGCCCTTCTGCACAACGCATCCACGCTCGCCATCAGCTTAAAGAGCATGACAAATCTCTTGCCGGATAAAAAGAAGATCTAAGCCCCCAAGCCTCCCTTTGTCGTGCGACGCACGACAAAGGGAGGTAGCATTTTCGGAGAAAATGACGGAGGGGATTGGTTGCAAGGTTCAAAGTGCTCTGAAATTTGTAACGTTCGCATCCACCTCAACCAGCTTCGCTGACGGCGTCCCTACCCCTATTGGCCCTTCGGGCCATTTCCCCCTGATAGGGGGAATCGGCCCCTTGTGCCAAAGGGGGAGCTTTTTTGGGGAGCCTGCGGTTGGATTTCTATTGTTTTTTGTCTTGGAGGTTGCAATTCGAGGGCAAAGCGGATAGAATAGAAAGAACGTTCCGCATGTGGGACGCAGCAAAGAGAAAAGGTCAGATCAGGTATGGAACAGGTCTTACAGCAGTTTTGTCTGGACGGAACGCCCGTCTCCTGCGAACCGTTTGGAAATGGTCATATTAACCGCACCTTCCGTGTTACCTGCAGCAGCGGGAGAGTTTATACGCTCCAGCGCATCAACCGCGTTGCATTTCGGCATCCAGAAGAGTTGATCGAGAACATTGATGCTGTTTCGCGCTTTATTGCGCGCAAGGACATTGGACTGGAGATGATCTGCCTCTGCCCGGCGAAAGACGGCAGAAAATACGCCGTCGATGCGCAGGGGGAGTTCTGGAGAGCCTATGATTTTATCTCCGGCGGCCTCAGTCTTGAAGCGCCGCGCGACTGCAACGATTTTTATCAGGCGGCGGTCGCCTTCGGCAAGTTCCAGCAGGCGCTGGCCGACTTCCCCGCTGCAACGCTCCATGAAACGATTCCGCACTTCCACGACACCGAAGACCGGCTCAACCAGCTGCGCGCGTCGGTGGAGGCCGACGCTTGCGGGCGCGTCCGAGCGGTCGGGCCGGAGCTTACATTTATTTTCTCCCGCGAACAGGAACTCGGCACGCTCTGCCGGATGCTGCGCAGCGATGCGCTGCCGCTGCGGGTGACGCACAATGATACGAAGCTGAATAACGTCCTGCTTGACGAACAAACGGGCCGCGCCAGAAGCGTCCTTGATCTTGATACTGTCATGCCGGGATTGTCGGCCTACGATTTCGGCGACGCAGTGCGCTTCGGCGCGTCCTCGGCAGCGGAGGATGAGACAGATCTGTCAAAGGTCTTCCTGCGGCTTGACATGTACCGGGCTTATCTGGAAGGATATCTCGATGCCTGCGGGCATGCGCTGACGGAAAACGAGATCAACGTCCTGCCGCTCGGCGCGAAGATCATTACCATTGAACTTGGCATGCGCTTTTTGAAGGACTATCTGGACGGTGATGTCTATTTCAAGATCGACCGGCCGACGCAGAATCTCGACCGCTGCCGCGCACAGCTGCGGCTTGCGGCGAACATGGAAGCGCAGTGGCCGCAAATGCAGCAAATCCTGCGGGAGACGGCCAGTTCCCGCTGCTGGACATAAAACTTCAGCATGGGCATTGTACCACGGAATGCACAAATGCGGTGCATGAAGTTTTGTGCATCATTTCCGGTTGCCCCGCAGGGGCAAGGAAAGGGCACATTTCTTATTTTGCCATGTTTTTGCATAGCAAAAATCCCCCTTCGGCGGTTCCCAACGCCGAAGGGGGCTCTTTTTGTTGACAGCACACCGCAGAGGGGGATCTGCGCAGACTGCCCGGAAAGCACATGGGTTGTGCAGCTTTCCGGACGGCGCTTTCCGGGGGAGGAAAAGCGCCAGACAAAAAGTCCGCACAGCCACCAGCCGTGCGGACAAACTCAATCGTCCATAGACTCCCGGTGACGGCAGGAGCACAGGTCTGGTTCTGACGTATCTGACTGAGCGCGGCATGCGCGCATCACAGTGACCCACTCGCGGGGAATTGCACCCCATTCCGCTTCCGGCATCCGTTCCATGCCGGGCGAACCGACCCGCCTTGTTTACTTTCCTACTTAGTATTATAGCATGTTTTTTCTGCTTTGCAAGCCCCTTTCTACGTTTGTTCCTTAACACCAAATTAACATGTTCCTGCTGTATAATTGTCTCTGAAAAATCAAGGTGCTTCGGCGCCCTGTGAGGAGGAAGAAACATGTTTCTGATTAACGCCGCCATGGAGAAAATCTCCATTGGTACTGCTGCTCTGATCGTTGTGCTCGGCATGGCTGTCGTCTTTTTTGGCCTCATTCTTCTGATGTACGTCACAAAGATTGCCGGTGCCATCATCAGCCGCAAAAAGGCCGCAGAGCCTGCTGCTGCGCCCACTGCTACACCTGTTGCACCCGCCGCGAAGAACGCGCCTGCACCCGGCTCCGCCGGTAAGATCGCGCTGCACGACGTCCCCGACAAGACAGCTGCCATGCTCATGGCGATTGTCGCAGACAAGACTGGAAAGCCCCTCAACCAGCTTCGCTTCCTCTCTATCCGCGAGATCAAGGACTAATTCCTGTTTTTACATAATCAATAGCCGGAAGCGCGTGTATGCACTTCCGGCTTTCATTTTTTCTCATGCCCGGCCAAGCTGATAAAAGGCCACGGCACTGGCAGCGGCGACGTTCAGAGAATCGACGCCGTGGTGCATAGGGATGCGGACAGTATAGTCGCAGGAGGCGATCGTTGCATCTGCAAGCCCGTCCCCCTCCGTGCCCATCACAATGGCAAGCCTCTGTTCTGCCGCGAGGCGCGCGTCGTCCAGACGGACGGAATCATCCCGCAGGGCCATAGCTGCCGTGCAGAAGCCGAGTGCATGCAGGAGCGTTGGCCAGTCCTCCGGAAGATAGGCCCATGGAATCTGAAAGACCGTGCCCATACTCACGCGCACGGCACGCCGGTATAACGGGTCACTGCCCGCGTTTGTCAGCAGTACTGCATCCATGCCAAGCGCCGCCGCTGAACGGAAGATCGCGCCGAGGTTTGTGGGGTTCATCACGTTTTCCAGTACGGCTACGCGCGATGCGCCTTGCAGTAGAACTGCCGGATCACGCGGCTTTGGTCTTCGCATCGCGCAAAGCATCCCGCGCGTGAGATGAAATCCCGTCAGCTGCGTCAGCACATCCAGTTCTGCCGCATAGACCGGTACGTCCGGGCAACGCGCAAGCAGCGCCGCGCCCTTGCCCTCAATATGCTTCTGTTCCATCAGAAACGACACCGGCTCGCAGCCTGCATCCAGCGCCCGTCCAATGACCAGCGGGCTTTCTGCTACGAACAGCGCGTTTTCCGGGTCAGCGCGGTTTACAAGCTGATTTTCCGTCAGCCGGGCATAAATATCCAATTCCGGCGCGTTAAAATCGGTGATCTGATGAATTTCCATGGCGTTTCATCCTTCTTTGTCAGAATAGCTGTATTATAGCATTGACAATCGCGGGTCGCAACTTTTATAATCGCATCGAATACAGACAAAAGCGAGGATCAAATCATGTATCAGCTTGCAATTTTTGATTTGGACGGGACACTGCTCGATACGCTGGCCGACCTGCGGCAGGGACTCAACTATGCACTCGCCACACAGGGCTTTGCGCCCCGAACGCTTCCGGAGGTGCGTGCATTCGTCGGCAATGGCATTCGGAAGCTGATCGAGCGCGCTGTCCCCGCGGGGACGGGCGAGGCACAGATCGACGCAGTCTTTGAAGCATTCCATCCCTATTACGCCGTCCATTGTGTGGATTTTACAAAGCCGTATCCCGGCATTTTGGACCTGCTGCGGAAACTTCAGGCGGACGGCGTCGTCTCTGCCGTCGTCTCCAACAAGCCGGATTATGCCGTAAAAACGCTCTCCGAGCAATATTTCCCGGGACTTCTGGCCACGAGTGCAGGCGCGAAGGACGGCGTACGCAAAAAGCCCTGCCCGGATTCCGTCTTTGCGGTTGTTCAGCAGCTGGGGGCTGAGGCGCTGCGCGCCGTCTACATCGGCGATTCTGAGGTTGATATTGAGACAGCCCGAAACGCTGGCCTGCCCTGCATCTCAGTCAGCTGGGGCTTCCGCGACCGCAATGTGCTTGTCAGCGCGGGGGCCGAAACTATCTGCGACGATATGGATGCGCTGTACCGCGCGCTGCGGGAGGGCTGAAACGCGTATGGAGCGGAGAAACAACTATGCGATTCAGGCCGAACAGGCGCGGAAGCTGTTCTGCGCACACGATCTGGATGCGGTCGCGCGAGCGCATGGACTGCGGACAGATGCGGACTTTTTATATCTGCATCTGCTCAGCGAGGATTATCGCGTCAGCCGTTCGAGCGGGCATATTGCGCGCCGGGAGGGAGAAGCGTGGCTTCCGGCGGACGGCTTTGACGAAACGCTTACGATCTTCGACCTGCTCTGCGACGCGAAGCCGGGCCGCAGAGCGGCCGGGGACTGGAAAACGACACTGGACTTTGGCGGACAGGTCCACCGGGGCCTGATGGAGCCGAACCGCGCGGATGAACTGGAACTGCTGTACGACCGGCAGCCGGAACGGCTGCGCCGCGTCTGCCTGCGCCTCGACGGTACGCCGATAGCGGGAGCAGATCTGGGCTTTTCCCTGCCGTTTTTCGAGGATCTTTGCATCGCTGTTCAATTCTGGCACGGCGACGACGAATTTGTGCCCCGCCTGCGCGTTCTGTGGGACGCGAATGCGGATCAGTATCTGCGCTATGAGACGATGTACTATGCCATCAGCCTGATCAAGAGCCGCCTGCGGGAAATGTCGTGAACGAAGTACGCACGGCTTCGGTAGAGGCGGACTCTGTCCGCCCCGAGAAAGCTGTAAATTTGTCTGCACCCATGCCGATAGCGTGAAGTTTTGGCTGTTACAGTCTATTACAATAGAATGCGCCGGTGCACCTGGATTTTCGCAAAAACGTTGCTTTCACGCAGACTCCTATGTATAATAAAGCAAACCAGAAAAGAGGTACTGTTATGCTTGATTCCTATCTTTCTGCGCTCTGCCAATATGCTGTGCGCACGGGGCTGATTCAGCCGGACGATGTGGTCTGTTGCCGCAACGCGCTGCTTGACGCGCTCGGATTGGATTCCTTTGACGAAACTGCAGCGCCCGCAGAGGTGCCGCTTGCGGACATTTTGCAGGCTCTGACGGACGATGCCGTTTTGCGCGGTGTGTGTCAGGACAATCAGGTTGCACGCGATCTGTTCGACACGAAACTCATGGGCACCCTTACGCCTCGCCCGCATGAGGTGCGCACCCGCTTCCGCACACTCTATGAAGTCTCTCCGCGCGAAGCAACTGACTGGTTCTACCGCTTCAGTCAGGATACTAACTATATCCGGCGTGACCGTATTGCGAAGGACAAGAAGTGGACGTATGATTGCGAATACGGAACGCTCGACATCACGATCAACCTGTCCAAGCCCGAAAAGGACCCGCGCGCCATCGCCGCTGCCAAAAACGCGCCGCAGTCCGGCTACCCGAAATGCGCTCTTTGCGCGGAAAACGAGGGCTATGCGGGCCGCATGAACCACCCGGCCCGGCAGAACCACCGCATCATTCCGCTGCAGCTGGATGGCGGCGACTGGTATCTGCAATACTCCCCGTATGTCTATTATAACGAGCACTGCATTGTCCTGAATGCAGCGCATACGCCCATGCGCATCTCGGACGCGACGTTTCGGCGCCTGCTGGACTTCACGAAGCAGTTTCCACACTACTTCCTCGGCTCCAACGCAGATCTGCCCATTGTCGGCGGCTCGATTCTGAGCCACGACCATTTTCAGGGCGGACATTATACCTTCGCCATGGAAAAAGCGCCGGTCGAACAGCCGGTCGCGTTTACGGGCTTTGACGATATTCGCGCCGGGATTGTGAAGTGGCCCATGTCCGTGCTGCGTCTGAACGGCCCGGACTCTGCACGTCTGTGCCAGCTGGCAGACAAAATTCTGACGTCGTGGCGCGATTATACGGATGAATCCGCTATGATTCTTGCTGAAACAGACGGTGTTCCGCACAACACCGTCACGCCCATCGCCCGCCGTAGGGGAGACGATTTTGAACTTGATCTCGTCCTGCGCAACAATCTGACGACGGCGGAGCATCCGCTGGGCCTGTACCATCCGCATGAGGCGCTGCACCACATCAAAAAGGAAAACATCGGCCTGATTGAAGTCATGGGACTTGCCGTTCTGCCGTCACGGCTGGACAGAGAACTTGCGCTTTTAAAAGACGCAATCCTGCAGGACAGGGATCTGCGTGCCGATGAGACGCTGCAGAAGCATGCAGACTGGGCGGAGGAATTGAAAACCCGGTACACGTTCAAACCGGAAAACGCGGAGGAAATTCTGAAGCAGGAGGTCGGCGCGGTCTTCATGCAGGTGCTGGAGGACGCAGGCGTCTATAAGTGCACCCCGGAGGGCCGGCAGGCCTTCCTCCGGTTCGTACAGAGCGTATAAAACAGCAGAAAGCGCCCTTCTCTGATTCGGAGAGGGGTGCTTTTAGTGTATGGATGCGCTCATTTAAGCGCATCTAGAATCACCATCCATGCCTGCGTAAGCCGCTCAACACTCCATGCGGCATTGGCAGGGCTGGTAGAGGGAAGTTTGACGGCGGTCCGGCCAGTTCGCATTTGCTGGTGGCGGCAGTAAAGCTGATAAGACGCCGTGCCGTTGCAGAAGATCTGCCGGATGGGTGCGTTCTGTAAAATCGGCGTGAGATCAGTCGGGACAGCCTCGCGGATGGAACTGTCGCTTGAACCCGATATTTCACAGCTGGCGATGGTGTCCCAGAGCGCAATGTGGTGCGTATGCAGCATCTGCTGCTTCTCTTCGACCGTGCGCGGGCATTCGCAGCCCAGCACGGTTGAGACGACGCGCCAGAAGCGGTTTTGCGGATGGCCGTAGAAAAACATGGCTTCGCGCGATTTGACCGAGGGGAACGAACCCAAAATCAGAATCCGGGAATCCGCGTCATAGAGCGGCGGAAACGGATGAGAAAGCCTGTCCATCACAGAGCCGCGATCAGCGCATCGACCGCCTCGGGGCGCGTCGCCCACGAGCAGACGAAGCGCGCAGCCTCGTGGTCTTTATCCACATGTCCGTTCAGTTCAAATGCGAAGTCCTGCTTCAGCCGCTCGATCTGTGCATGGGAAAGGACAAGGAAGACCTGATTCGTGGGTGAGACGGCATAGAGGGAATATCCCTTTTCGATGGCTGCTGCCTGAATTCGCTGTGCCTGCGAGACGGCGTGGCGCGCCATGGACAGCCAGAGATCGTCTTTAAAATACGCCTTAAACTGCGTCCCGAACAAAAAGCCCTTGGCGAACATGCCGCCGCGCTGCTTGATCATGTTGCGGAAGTGCGGTTTGAGACTGTCGTTTGTGATGACAAGGGCCTCGCCGAACAGCAGGCCGTTTTTCGTGCCGCCGATGTAGAAGACATCGCAGTAGTTCGCAAAATCCGCCGGGGCCAGATCGTTTCCCTCCGCAACCAGCGCGGCGGGCAGGCGTGCACCGTCTAAAAACAGATACAGCCCATACTCCCGGCAAACGTCATGCAGCGCGGAAAGTTCCGATTTTGTATAGATCGTGCCAAGTTCTGTCGCGTCGGAGATATAGACCATGCGCGGCAGAACCATATGCTCGTCCTGTCCGTCGCAGTGGCGGCGCATGACCTCGCGCACAAGCGCCGGCGTCAGCTTACCGTCGGGCGCCTCAATGGCGCAGACCTTGTGGCCGGAGGCTTCGATCGCACCCGTCTCATGGACGTTGATGTGGCCGGTATCGGCGGCGATCACGCCCTCCCACGGGCGCAGCGCAGCGGCAATGACCGTCGTGTTGGCGATTGTGCCGCCGACCATAAAGTGCACGTCCGCCTGCGGGCAGGAAAAGCGTGCGCGGACAATGTCTTTTGCCTCGTCACAGAAGCAGTCCATGCTGTAGCCGCAGGTCGTGATGAGGTTATTTTTTTCAAGTGCGGCGAGCACCTGCGGGTGCGCGCCCTCGGAATAATCGTTGCGGAAAGAAATCATCGAAAAGCCCGTCCTTATTTCAGATTCTATTCTGATTGTAGGGCCTTTGGACAGAAAAGTCAACGAACTGCCTGCGTTTTTTTGCTGCGCTCCGGCAGGTGCAGCAGACTGCGCAGGCTCGGCGGCAGACAGTGTTCCGCTGTTCCGCTGAGACACGCGGCCAGCACAAATACACTGAAAAAGACCGCCGTGCGGAGCAGCAGTGCTGGAATGCTTTCTAACTCCGGCAGCAGCTGCGCCGCAAACGCGCCCGCTGCGGCGCATGCACCGACGCCCAGCGGCGCGCACAGTCGAAGCGGGCAGCCGGTAACGGTCAGCAGCCGCCGCAGGCTCAACGCAAAGTTCAGCAAATGCGTCGCAGTAAACGCGAAAATATAGCCGCCCAGCCCCCAGCGCGGCAGGAGCAGCATAAGCAGCACCGCATCCAGCGCCGAGGTAAACGTGTTGTAACGCACATTTGCGACCTGCTCGGAAAGTCCCTTCAGCATCCCGTCGGTCAGCGCATCCATGTATAAGACCAGCGCCAGCGGCGCGAACACGCGCAAAAGCTGACCAGCCTGTTCGCTCTGGTATAAAATCGCGGTAAGCGGCTCAGCCAGCGCGAACAGCAGTCCTGCCGTGAAGCCTGCGAACAGCAGCCCTGCCCGCAGACATTGCCCGGTTACGGAGGCGAGTCGTTCTCGGCGGCCCTGCGCGCGGCAGGCGGCAAGTTCCGGGATCAGCAAATCGACCAGTGCGTACAAAAACGCCGACGGCAGCATGAGCGCGGGAAACACCATGCCCGTGACCGTCCCATACGCCGCCATCGCGCTCAGCCGTGTTGCACCTGCACGCGTCAGGCCCCAAGGAATGAGAAACTGCTCCAGCGCCCGGAGCGCTGCGCGCAGCAGATCGTTCAGCGCCAAAGGTGCTGCCAGAGCGCCCACACGCCGGGCCATGCCGGGCACATGCGCCTGCCGGACACCGCGCCAGCCCAGCTGGTAGAGCGCATAAAGCGCCGCGTCCGCCGCGCAAGACGACAGCAGTTCCCCACCCAGCAGTGCAAAGCAGGCCCCGGACACGGTCTGCGGCACAAAACGCAGCAGCAGCAAACTCAAGCCCAGTCCCAGAACGCGTTCGCCAGCATCGATGGCGGTCAGCTGCCAGACCTTTCCTACTGCGGTCAGATACCCGCCCAGCACCAAACCTGCACAGCCGGCTGGGAGCAGTCCCGCGAGCAGGCGCAGACTTCTGGCTGCCGACGGCTCATGCAGAATGCGTTCCGCCAGAAGCGGCGCAGCACAATAAAGCCCTGCCGCCGCAAGTGTGCTGGTTACAAGCACAGAGCCGAGGCAGTGCGCAGCGGCAAGCTGCACCTGCTCCGGTTCCCGCTTGCCGTGCGCCTGTGCGCACAGACAGGAAGCTGCCACGCGCATTCCGGCCAGCCCCAGCGTCGTGGCAAACGCGGATACGGACAGCAGAAGCTGCACTGCGCCCAGCCCCTCCGCGCCGATACGTCCGGCCAGATGCGCCTGAAACAGCATGGACGCAAACCGCAGCAGCAGCGCCGCAGCGGTCAACAGCAGCGTATTTTTAAGGATCTGACGGCCAGAAAACAAAAAATCACCCTCCGTTCCATGTTTACGGAGCGGAGGGTGTGCCTATGCGGATTTTTATTTCAGCTGGAAGGTATAGTAGACGGCACCGATCAGTTCGACGGCGATGGCCGCGAACATGGCATAGAATGCGAAGCCGGAGCCGAAAAGCAGGCAGGCAGCCAGCACGACAGCCCAGAGCACGCAGATGAAGTAGAACAGCAGCGGATTAAACCCGTCCGGGAACAGCCGCAGCGTCCGGCCGTCAAGACTGAGTTTGCCGCGATTTTTTGCGCACAGGAACACGGTGAGCGCCGTGCCGATCAGAATCAGCGCCAGCAGAATGCTGCCCACAATGCGGTTTGCCATGTAGGAGGTGCGGGCGATGAGATAGAATACAACACCTGCAGAGGCTGTGACCAGCGAGAAGGTGAAAAATTCGGAATGATAAAGCTGCCAAACCATATACAGGCAGTAAACCAGCGCATGCAGCAGATAGATCACGATCATGTTGCCTGTCCAGAAGATGGACAGGATCAGGCTCGAGACGAACAGCAGCGCAAACGCCGCCAGCCAGTAGCGGCAGATCGTCCGCGCAAGCCCGTTTTTCAGCAGAACGCACAGCACAAGCTCAGCGGCGGTCAGCGCCAGAAACACATACCGCTGAACGCAGAACATCGGATAAAGCGTCGTAAAGCCCTGCACGGTGCTGTAATAGCCGCCGAGCTTCCAGAACGCATAGATCATGAGGATCATCAGCGCAAACGCGGCGGGAACTTTATAGATAACGGACTGATCCTCCGTCTTTTTTGCAGCAGTTTTGTTCTTTGTCATCATTCTGTTCTGTCCTTTGATTCAAAATTCCTATACACTGTATAGATGTCGTGTCAGTCCAGCGCGCCTGCGGCAAACAGAACGGCACTGAGCGCACACAGCGGCGCAGTCTCGCAGCGGAGAATGCGCGGGCCGAGCGTACAAACCTGAAGTCCGGCGTGTTGTGCAAACAGGACTTCTTCGTCGGAAAATCCGCCTTCGGGCCCGGTCATGATCGAGACGGTTTTTGCCTGCGCGCTGCCGATGGCGCGACGCAGGGAAAGCGCATGCTCGTTTTCATACGGAAACAGTGCCAACTCACATCCGGCTGCACGCTGCACGGCGTCTTCAAACGACGGCAGCACGAGCACCTGCGGGATTCGGCCCCGACCCGACTGCGCAGCGGCGGACGCGGCGATTTTCTGCCAGCGCTCGCGCCTTTTCTCAGCCGAGGCTGCATCAAGCTGCAGCACACAGCGGGAGGACGGAAAGGCTGCAATCTCATACGCGCCGAGTTCGGTTGCCTTCTGAATCACATGCTCCAGCTTGTCGGCCTTCGCGTAAGCCATATAGACGCTGCAGGCGACCAGCGGCTCCGCGCCGGAGGCTTCCGTGCTGTTTACGACCAGACATACCTGCTGGGGAGAGATGTCAGAAACGGTGCAGCGGTAGTCAGTCCCGCAGCCGTCACAGACGAGAACGCTGTCACCGCGCCTGAGCCGGAGAACCTTCGCATGCGCTGCGTTTTCTCCGTCAAGCGTCAAAAAGCTTCCGCGCACATCGTTCGGCGAAACAAAAAACTTCGGCAACCGCCTCGCCCGCCTTCCTTAGTATACATACAGCTGGTATTATACCAGATATCGGGACGAAGCGCAAGTAAAAAAGTGATGGAACATCCGGCCAAAAAGAAATAAAACACTTGACAAATACAAAAGCTGTGAGTATAATAACTGAGCAATCGGAAATTGTATGCGAGAGTGCTGGAATAGGTAGACAGGCACGTTTGAGGGGCGTGTGGCAACCGTCGTGTGAGTTCAAGTCTCATCTCTCGCACCAAAATCGTCGGTGTTCGCAAGAACACCGACGATTTTTTTGTAGGGGCCGATGCCCACATCGGCCCGACAGATTGCACCGTTTTTACGGTAATCTGTGGCGAATTCGCAACTTCCAGGCGGGCCGATGTAGGCATCGGCCCCTACAGAGTACTGCGAGAATTCACGGCTGCTCATCGGGCAGACAGAGGCGTCCACCCCTACGCCAGCCTCGGAAACCCTACACAAAATAGGAAAACAATAGTTTTTTGACAGACTGAAAACGCGCTTAGGCGTGTCTTTTTATTGGTGCAAAAGCGGTCTGCGGGCAGGAAATGAACGCAGAAGGAACTCTTGATGGATTTTTACACTGTCTTCCTTTCTGAGAACATGAAACTCTGCGTGCATCCATAGTGTAAAGATCACGCATGCAGTCGCGTACTGCGCAGGTTCGCAGCGCTTGTTATGTTTTGTATCAAAGCATTCAGGCAATCCATCATTATAATGCGAAGGCAGTACGTTACGAATTTTTATAGACATTGGATGCGAAACGTTTCGCCGACGAAAGCAGGGGGAGATGCCGGGGAATGCGCCAAGCAGCGGTGAGTATTTGCGCATTTTACACAAAAACAATGTGCGGATTTGAGTGAAATGCTTCTTGACGGAGGAAATACAGATAGAGTAGAATAAAGAAAAAGCGAAACGTTATGCAAGAACAGGAGCAGCCAATGTCAACGATCAAGGATGTCGCCCGCCGGACGGGGCTTTCGCTGTCCACTATTTCCAAGTATCTTAACGGCGGCAATGTCCGCGAGGAAAACCGCCTTGCAATCGATGCAGCGGTCGCAGAACTGGGCTATTCCGTCAATGTTTTTGCCCGCAGTCTCAAGGCAAACCGCTCCATGACCGTCGGCGTCCTGCTGCCGACAATCTCGAGTCCCTTTTTTGGCCGCGTGGTTGCGGCGCTGGAACTGATTTTGCGGCGCAGCGGCTATGAATGCTTCGTCTGCAGCTATGACTTCGATCGGGATCAGGAACTCGGTAAGCTGGATTTCCTTGCGCGCTATCATGTAGACGGCATTGTTTATGTCCCGGAGCATGCGAGCGCCGAAGAGGTTCGCACCCGCGTCGGTGCAATCCCTGTCGTGCTGATCGACCGGTCGTTGGAAAATGCACAGTATGATACTGTCGTGGTTGACAATCTCAATGCGGTCTATATGGCCGTCGAGCATTTGATCGGCCGCGGACACCGCCGCATCGGTCTGATTGCTGGCCCGCAGACGATCTCTACCGCGCGGGAACGCACCGTGGGATACCGCCGTGTGCTGGCAGATTATCGCCTGCCGGTTGACGAGGCACTCATCACTGCCGGAAACTATGATCTTGAATCCGGTTCACGCCTGTTCTGCGCGCTTCTTGATATGCCGCAGCCTCCGACTGCTGTGTTTGTCACCAACTACGACATGACGCTCGGCGCAATTATGGCTGCGCATGAGCGCGGGGTGACGCTGCCGGACGAGATGGACTTTATCGGCTATGACAATGTCGATCTGTGCTCCATTGTCTCACCCAAGCTTGAAATTGTCGAGCAGCCCATGAACGAGATGGGCCTGCGCGCGGCAGAACTGCTGTTGGCAAGACTGGGCGGCGACGCGTCGCCCGCAAAGCTGCTGCGCCTCAAGGCGAAGCTGTCCAATCTGTAAGCCCCGCCCGGAAGGGCGTATAAAAAAGATATTTTATAAACGTAAAGGAGTTTATTGTATGGCAAAGAATCGTTATATCGGCGAATATCCCGTGATCGGCATCCGCCCCATTGTCGATGGCCGCCGCGGCCCGATGCAGCTGCGCGAGAGTCTGGAAGATCAGGTCATGGCCATGGCCGAGGCCGCAAAGAAGCTGTTTGAGGATAATCTGTACTACTCCAACGGCGAGCATGTGAAGGTCGTCATGGCTGACACCTCCATTGGCCGCGTGCCGGAATCTGCCGCCTGCGCCGAGAAGTTCAAGCGCGAGGGCGTCGCCATCACACTGTCCGTCACTCCCTGCTGGTGCTACGGCTCCGAGACGATGGACATGGACCCCATGACCATCAAGGGCGTCTGGGGCTTCAACGGCACTGAGCGTCCGGGCGCTGTGTATCTGGCCTCCGTTTTGGCAACCCACGCACAAAAGGGGCTGCCCGCGTTTGGCATCTACGGCCATGAGGTGCAGGACCGCGACCAGGTCACGGAAATCCCCGACGACGTGAAGGAAAAGCTGCTGCGCTTCGGCCGTGCCGCTGTCGCAGTCGCGACGATGCGGGGCAAGAGCTATCTGCAGATCGGCTCCGTCACCATGGGCATCGGCGGCTCCATCATGGATCAGAACTTCATGGAGGAGTATCTGGGCCTGCGTGTGGAGTCCGTTGACGAGGTTGAGATCCTCCGCCGCATGGAAGAGGGCATCTACGACCATGAGGCCTATGAAAAGGCGCTGGCATGGACGAAGGAGCACTGCAAGGAAGGCCGCGACGACAACCCCGAATATGTTGACTTCCTCGGCGAAAAGCGCCGTATCAAGTTTACCCCGGAAGAAAAAGAAAAGCAGTGGGAATTTACGATCAAGATGTACTGCATCATCAAGGATCTGATCCAGGGCAACAAAAACCTGCCCGCAGGCTTCATTGAAGAATCCGTCGGACACAACGCCATCGCTGCCGGCTTCCAGGGCCAGAGACAGTGGACGGATCACTGGCCCAACTGTGACTATCCCGAGGCTGTACTCAACTCGTCCTTCGACTTTGAAGGCCCGAAGGAGCCGATGGTCTTCGCAACGGAAAACGACGTGCTCAACGGTCTCGGCATGCTGTTCATGGAGTTGCTGACGAACCGCGCACAGATCTTCGCCGACGTGCGTACCTACTGGTCGCCTGAGGCGACGAAGCGCGTCACCGGCTATGATCTGGAGGGTAAGGCGAAGGAGAACGGCGGCATCATTCATCTGCTGAACTCCGGCGCAGCCTGCCTCGACGCCTGCGGCGAGTGCACGGACGAAAACGGCAACGCTGTTATGAAGAAATGGTGGGAGGTCACGGATGCGGACATCAAGAAGATGACCGACGCGACCGTCTGGTGCGAGGCCGGCTTCGACAACTTCCGCGGCGGCGGTTTCTCCAGCCACTTTGTCACCCGTGCGGAAATGCCTGCGACTATGATCCGCCTGAACCTCGTCAAGGGCCTCGGTCCCGTCCTGCAGATCGCCGAGGGCTGGACCGTGCATCTGCCCGAGGAGGTCACCGACACCCTCATGGAGCGCACGAACCCCACCTGGCCGTGCACCTGGTTCACCCCGCGCTGCGACGGCAAGGCCGGCAGCCCGTTTGAGAGCGCCTACTCCGTCATGCAGAACTGGGGTGCAAACCACGGCGCGATTTCCTACGGCCACGTCGGCGCGGATCTCATCACGCTCTGCTCGATGCTGCGCATCCCCGTCTGCATGCACAACGTCGCCGATCAGGACATCTTCCGTCCTGCCGCATGGAATGCATTCGGCATGGACAAGGAAGGCCAGGACTACCGCGCCTGCGCCGCCTACGGCCCGATGTACAAGAATATCCGCTGAGACTGAACCAAAAAAGGCGGGCTGCGGCCCGCCTTTTTCGGTTAGATTGTGAAAAAACGCTTTGCTTTTCCGGTTGAATATTGTACAATAAAGCAGGGACACCCCACCGGCGTAATCCGGCATCCCAATTTTGGAGTGATTCAACTTGCACAGCATTTTACTGGCATTCGATATCGGAACCAGCGGCCTCAAAGCTTCGCTGGTCGATGAAAATCTCAATATCATCCGTAATGTTACAACGACCTATCCTACACATCATTACCCAGACGGCGGCTGTGAACAGGAGTCTGCCGATTGGTGGATGAGCGCCGTGCGCGCAATGATGATGCTGCGGGAACTTGCACCCGAATACGTCAAACGCGTCGATGCCATCGGCGTTTCCGGCCATATGCTCGGCTGCCTGCCCATGGACAAGGAGGGGCAGACGCTCCGTCCGGCCATGATCCACGCCGATACCCGCGCGCTGACCATCTCCAATGCGCTGCGCGCCAGATTCGGGCGGGATTATTTCTATGAGATCTGCGGCAACGTCCTTTCACCTGCGTCCACGCTCTGCAAGACGCTCTGGCTAAAGGAAAACGAGCCAGAACTCTACGCCCGGACATACCGCATCCTGCAATCGAAGGACTATCTTGTCTACCGCCTTACCGGCCAGATGGAAACGACCGACATGTCTGATGCGTCGCACGGCCTGCTCATGAATCTGGAAACGCGGCAGTATGATGCGGATATGTTCCGTAATGTAGGCCTTGATCTGGACAAATTCCCGCAGATTCATACCAGCTGCGAGATCGCAGGCAGACTCTGTGAGGAAGCGGCAGGCTGCCTCGGCCTTCGCGCGGGTATTCCCGTGTCCGTCGGCGGCGGCGACGGTGCCTGCTCCAATGTTGGTGCGGGTGTGGCAAAGCCGGGGGACTTTTATCTCAGCCTTGGCACCACCGCGTGGATTGCCGGACAGATGGACGCACCGTTCATAGATCCGCAGCACCGCGTGTTCCATATCTACACGCTCGACGGCCACGGCTGCAACGTTTTTGGCACGGAACAGTGTGCCGGACGTTCTGTTTCGTGGGCAATGGAACTGTTCGACGTCGCTTCTGCGCGGGCGTTCGACTCTGCCGCAGCGACTGCCCCAGCAGGAGCCAATGGGCTGATATATCTGCCGTATCTGGAAGGAGAACGCTCTCCTGTCTTCGATGCGCAGGCGCAGGGCGTTTTCTTCGGCATGAACACGACGCACAAGCGCGAGCATTTCCTCCGCGCTGTTCTGGAAGGCACGGCCTGCGGACTGAGCCAGATTCTGGACGTGATGCGCGAGCGGCAGCAGATCGATGAACTGCGCATCATCGGCGGCGGCGCGAAATCAAAGCTTTGGAAGCAGATTCTCGCCGATGTCTGCAATGTGACACTCCATGATGTTTCGACATTCTCCGACAGTGCAACAAGCCTCGGTGCGGCGGCAGCCGCAGGCGTGGCGATCGGCCTGTTCAAGAATTTGCCGGAAGCATGCAGCCACATCCGCATGAGCGGCGACATTGAGCCCGACGCGTCTGTGCGGGTAACCTATGCCCTTACAAAAAAACGCTATGCCATGCTCTACCCAAGCCTCAAGGAAGTGTTCCATACCAGAGCGTGAACAGAAAAGAGCGTCCCTGAAAGGGGAGTTGGCGCAAAGTGCCTGAGTAACCGCTGATTAAATCAGCTACGGTTATCAGCGGATATTTTGCCCCAACTGTGTACCTGAGGGGTTGCAGCATACAAATGCAAAAAGATGCAAAAAGAGAAAGCTTTTCGGCGAATTCGTATGTATTTTCCCACATGGATGTAGGGGCCGATGCCCACATCGATCCAACAGAATGCACCGATTTTACGAAAATCTTCGGCGAGGTCTTAACTGCCTCACGGGCCGCTGTTGGCATCGGCCCCTACAAATATCTAGATCTGCCCCGCCAGCCACAGTGTCTTTGCCAGCCCCTCCGCTGCTTCCAGCAGCCCGATACAGCTTTCCATGGAATTGCTCACGCATACAACGCCGTGTCCGCCGAGCAGACAGACTGGGCTGTCGGACAGTGCAGTCTCAATACCCCGGTGGATCTCATGCGTTCCGTTTTTGCCGTAGGGCAGACAGACAAAGCGCCGGAACACGGCGTGCAGTGAGCAGTTCTCTGGGACGATGAAGTCCTGATACCGCAGTGCATACGCTGTCAGATACGGGCAGTGGCAGTGCACAACGGCATTTACGTCCGGACGTGTCCGGTAGACGGCCTCGTGCAGCAGATATTCGCTCGACCGCTTCCCGCGCCCGCCGACCTGTGTGCCGTTTTCGCCCATGACGCTAATATCCTCTTTTTGAAGCAGCAGCTTCATCCGCCCGGACGGCGTGATATATGTCAGACCGGCATTCCGGTCAATCATGGAGGCATTGCCCTCCAACGCGGTCACAAGGCGCTTTTGCTCGAGAATATTGGCGAAAAATGCAAGCTGCTGTGCGTAGTCCATTGCGGCATCTCCTAAAATAAAAAATCAACGCACATATTTTATTGCCTTTGCTGCCCGAAGTCAACGGGCGGCCCGATCAAACAGGAGGTATTTGAACCATGCTGAAAAACATTCCCCCCATCCTTTCCCCGGAACTTCTGAAGGTTTTGGCTGAAATGGGCCACGGCGACCGCATCTGCATCGGCGACGGCAATTTCCCAGGCGCTTCTATGGCCAAGCCCAATAACTGCGTCTTCCTCCGCGCCGATGGCCACGGCGTGCCCGAACTGCTCGACGCGATTTTGCAGGTCATCCCGCTTGACGAGTATGTTGAGCATCCCGTCATGATTATGCAGGTAGCCGAGAAGGACAAGGGCATGGAGATCCCCATCTGGGATGAATACAAGAAGATCGTCGCCAAATACGATGCGCGTGGCGAAGCCGCCTTCGGCAGCTATGAGCGCTTCGAGTTCTACGACGAGGCCCGCAAGACCTACTGCATCCTACAGTCCGGCGAGACTGCAATCTACGCCAATGTAATTTTGCAGAAGGGCGTTATTAAGTAAGCAAGCTAAGCAGCAGCAGCCCCGGCCGCGTGGCCGGGGCTGCTGCACTTCTGTATTATTTCTTCCCCGCGTTGACCTGCTCCAAATTGTGCTGGCGGCGGTTGCGGACGGCTTCGTCCATCGGGTGGATCTCACCTGCAGCCTGCAGGGCCATTTTGGTCAGCAGCGGACCGACCAGTTCGTAGATCAGAATGGCGAACAGCGTAATATTGCGGATCAGATCGCCCTCTGCGCCGAGCGAACGCGCTGTTACGCACATACCGAGCGCAACGCCCGCCTGCGGCAGCAGCGTAATGCCGAGATACTTGCAGATCTGCGGCTCACATTTCATGAGCTTTGCGGAGTAAT
>ERZ773208.408-NODE-408-length-41412-cov-6.573470_pt1 | contig 41412 bp, 50 predicted proteins | sample MGYA00581006_ERZ773208 | MGnify/ENA primary metagenome ERZ773208 (study PRJEB29015, sample SAMEA2737793) | human gut metagenome | biome: human gut; feature: human-associated habitat; material: faeces | place: China | collected 2012 ... | reverse complement strand
TACTGGATGTCTTATCGAGCATTTTGGCAACGCAGATGCCGTGCCGCAGCCGCCGAAGCGGTGCTTAAGCCGTAAGGCGGGAATTATGCGGTGTTGCCTTAGGGCTGAAGGGCCCAAAACAAAAAACATCTGCGCAAAACGCAGGAGAAAATTCACCGTGAGATTCACAGCGAAATAATTCTCAAAAAAGTTTGCGCGGAGGGGTTGACAACCCCTCCGTATTTTTGTATAATAATACCTGCATTCTGGCGGCAGCCACTGTGGAGAGGTGTCCGAGTGGTTTATGGAACTGGTCTTGAAAACCAGCGATTCGCGCGAGCGGACCATGGGTTCGAATCCCATCCTCTCCGCCATTTTGTGATAACAAGTGAATATATAGAATCACTTTGACTTGTGGAGTAATACTCAAGAGGTCGAAGAGGCGCCCCTGCTAAGGGCGTAGGGTGGGAAACCGCCGCGAGAGTTCAAATCTCTCTTACTCCGCCAACGTAAAAACCGCGATACAACCTGCAAAGGTTGATGTATCGCGGTTTTTCGTTTGTGTGATAGTGCAAAATAGTGTAAGATACTGCAAGAAAATGGGCCGTAAAATGGCCGTAAAATGGGCTAAGGTCGTAAAAAGGTCGTATAAAATTTGTGTCCAGAATGGACACAAAAGCGGCGGGCATCCCATCGAGGGCTGCCCGCCGCTTAGTTATTTACCGCCGCCCTTGCCCTCGCTCTGGGTGCCGAAGTAGAACGCGATAACCATTGTCACAATCGTCATCACGGTGTCGGGCTGCAAGCCCCCGCGCAGGGCCAGCACAGCAAAGACGGTCACGACGATCAACGTCACAATGGTCTTGACCTTGATGAGCGCGGCCAAATTCTTCAAAAAATCCTGCATTAGATTCTCCCTCCATTTTCCTCGTGCCGCTCCAAGTCGTCAATGCGATGATTTGCAACGGACATTTTCTCCTCCAACACTGGAATCCTCTGGGCAAAATTGTTGTGCGTCCGCACCTCGCGTGTCAGCTCCTCGATCTTGGTGTCCGTTACGGCCTGCGCAACCTCCAGCTGGTGTGTGACCTTGTCGCTCAGGCTCTTGTTGCTGAAATAGTTGGTAATCATAACGCCCACAAAGCCCAGCCCTGCCGTGATGAGCGCAACCGCGATCTGCTCCATCCACATCACCCCACAAACTTAGAGAAATACTCCTCTTTCAGCCCTTGCGCCTGGGCAATCTGGTACAGCTTGACCGCATCCATGCCGGACAGCGTCGCGCAGCGCATGACGGCCTTGCCCTCAGCATCCACGGCCAGGGCGCAATAACGGTCAGCGCCCAGCTGCATGGTCTTGGCCGCATCGTCAAAATAGGCGGCGGTCTGGGCGTCCAGCGGACCGATCAAGATAGCCTGTACGGTCTTAGCCTCGTTGGCGGTTGTGTCGGTGCTGGGTGTCTGCTTGTCGGCCTCCGGCACAACAACGCTATGCTCGCCCTTGTTGAACTGATACTCCCTGCCCGTGGCGAGGGTATAGTCATTGTCCAACCAGGTCAGCGGGTTGGTGCGCTTGCCGCCCAGGATGACCTCAAAATGCAGGTGTGCGCCGAACACATTGCCGGTCACGCCGCTGTAGCCGATGATCTCGCCCTCTTTGACCCTCTGGCCGTACTTGACGCAATAGCTGGACAGGTGGGCGTATCGTGTCTGCAAGGTCTTGCTTTTGTAGCCGGCGTGTCTGATACGCACCATGTTGCCATAGCTCTGCATACCCGTCCGCGTGTGTCCGTCCCAGTCCTGGGTCTGATCCACGGTGCCGTCCTCGGCGGCATAGACCGGGCGGATATACATGTTGTCAATCTGGGTGCGCAGGTCAACGGCCTGGTGCAAACTGCCGTCATTGTAATACCACCCTTGCGTCAGCACATGAATGTCCAGCGGCCAGTGCAGCAGGACCTCTCCATTAGATAGTCTCATTGTATTACCTCATCTGTATCCATCACCAGCGCCTCATACTCATCTAGCAGGTCTCCCGCGCCCGGTATGGTATCGCGGTAGTCCCACAGTACAAGCATCACACGCGCCAGCAGATCCGCTTCCTCGCTCATCCTTCCACCGGCGGCGTCGGCCACACCACCGCATAGGGGAAGTCCGTCTGCTCTGGCACATCGCGCAGGGCCTGGCGGTAGGTTTTCCAGTCGGCCTTGACCGTCTTGGCATCGCCCAGCACAGTCCAGTCCGTGGCTGCGATCAGCTTATCCCGCTCGGCGCGCACGGCAGCCGCAGCCGTGTCATAGTCGGCCTGTTTAACCAGGGCGGCCCAGGTATCAACGTCAACCGCCGCCTGAGGCACCTGTGTGACCGTCTCGTAAGTCGTGTAGCTGTACCCGTGCCAGGGCGTGTCCATATTGGACACAGCCTCGCGGGTGACCTCCTGCTCATCCTCGTAGACGCGCACCAACGTCAGACCGTTGGGCTGCGGCTCGCACTCAAGACGGGCGTGTTTTTCGTTGCACTCACATTTAAGCATTTTGTACCACCTTTCTGATTTTGCGGTAACTCACAACACCGTCAACGTACTTAACGCGGAATCGGTGCATATTAGCGTGTTTTAGCTGGCCGATGCGGCACGCGGCCTGTCTGGCTTGATGCGGCGTCGGTACGCCGTGCGGGCGGGCTTTGATGTTGAGACACAGCCGAATCAGCCGCCGCGTGGTGCGCTTGCGGTAGATCGTGTGGTCGCAGTAAACCACAAAACCCAGCCCATCCAGGGCGCGGCCTCGGTGCTTGCCGTCGGCGTCTATGTAGTCGGTGCGGTAGACCTGCCAGCAGGTATTGCAAGCGTAGTCAGCCGCCGCCAACCACTCCATTGCAGCCTCCAGGGCACGGTGCAGCTTGCGCTTATTCGGGCCGTACAGATGCACGTTGTCTACATAGCGGTAGTAGTGCGCCACGCCGTCCAGACCGCGCACATACCGGTCAAACGCCGTCATGGCAAGATTCTGGAACCAGTGCGACGTCACATAGCCAATCGGCAAACCGTTAGGGAAACTGTCCACGACGGCGTCAGCTATGCGCAGCCAGTATTTATCTTTTATCAGCTGCCTATAGCCGTACTCTATAAAATCGTGATCGCTCTCCGGGAAACAATGGTGTATGTCCAGCTCTGCGCCGTACTTCATCCCGGCGCGGTCCGTTTTCATCCACCGCGCCACTTGTTTGGCGGCGCTGTGCGGCCCTCGGCCCTTGATACCCGCTATGCAGTAGGGGTCCATCTTAGGCACGACCACGTCATAGATCGCCTCAATCAGTACCCAGTGTATGACCCCGTCCGGCCAGTACGGCACATAGTCAATGTCCCGCAGCTTGCCGTTACTCGGCTCATAGTGCTGGGTGTGTATCGGTTCGCTGGGCGTCCAGCCGCCGTAGATGATCCAGTGCTGCACCTGGTCGATGCACGTCTCAATGTGCGTCAAGGCGGGCAGCGTGGTCGGGTCGTGCATCCTCTTTTTCGCATGATCTACCATACGCCTCCGTATAAATTCCCGGTCAACCATGACCGGCTTTAAATTTCCGATGCGCTTAGGCATTTTATAGTCTTTCTTTGGCCTCCAGCCGGTTCGTCCGCTGGCGCGTCTACTAGGGCTGCCGGATGGGCCAATTTTTAGCTAGGGCTAAGGCATCCCGACCTCGCGTATAAATGTCAGCCTGCACCTGTATTCAGGCACAGCCAAAGAAAGGTCCGCCGAGCTGTTCCACCACGCCCAGCCCGCATCGTTGTTGAGGTTGACGTAGAACGCGCCCGCGTTGTCGCCGTTGTTGGAGTTCGCGCCGCGCAGAACGATGCGAGAACATGAGGTCGTTAGCCTGTCCTAGAGAATGTCGTATTCAGTTTGCCGCCATATCGGCGAAAGTTGCGGGGGCCTTGCTGCCCCCGCGCCCCCGCTTAACCGTTTATAGAAAGGTCAGCCGAGCGGCTCCACCACGCCCAGCCCGCATCGTTGGCGAGGGTGACGTCGAACGCGCCCGCGTCGCCGCCGCTGGTGGAGGGCGCGCCGCGCAGAACGATGCGAGAACCGCTCTTGTTGATCCAGAAATAGTCTGCAAGATAGGTTCCGCTGCTGCCGCCGACTTCCTTTGTGATCTGCAGCCACGGGAACCGCTCATCGGCCTGCAGGTTCTTGGCCCAGCCCTCGTTAGGCAGCGTGAGGGAATCCAGCTTCGTGTAGTTCTCAACGCTCGACCAGTTGTAGTTGGTGTCGTTGCAGATGTAGGGCACGCCGTCAACGATTTTCCAGTCGCACTCAAAGCGCCACTGGTTGCCATAGAGCGGGTTCTCGCAGCCGTAGAACACAAAGCTGTGCTTGCCGTCCGTGTTGCTCACAGGGCTGCCGCAGGTAGAGATTACGCTGTTGGCCGTGCCGGTGGACTGCATGATGCGCCAGACCTTGTGGTCGGTGGTCGTGGTTACAGCCTCGCCGGTGAAGCTGGCCTTCACATTGGCAGTGTCGCCCTCAATGGCCTCGATGGCCGTCACGATGCGCCGGCCTGCCACGCTCTCGTTCTCGTCGCCGGTGCCGATGGAGATGACATTGCCAGGCTCCAGCTGACCCTTGGCAATGACAACGGCGGCCTCGGAGGTCAGCGCGCCGGTCACGGCGATGTTGGTGGTGTACAGGTTGGAGACGCCGCGCATCTTTGCCTGTACGTTGCGGGTGCCGTAGGCCACGATCATCAAGTAGGCCAGCACCTCAAAGTCGGCGCTCGTGTTGATGCTGTAGGTCTCACCCCACAGCCGGGCCGCAGCCAAGAACTGCGAGATCGTCTTGTTGCCGGTGCTGACAACGCCCGCAATGCTGTGCAGCTTGCCGTCTGCGCCGATGCTGCCGGGGAAGGCGGGCAGGTAACACTTTTGCTTGAGGGAGCCGTCCGCGTTCTGGAACTTCCGCGGTGCGCGGAATCCCGGCATCGGCACCGCCGACACGCGCGGATTTACATCTAACATGCCGGAAACATAGAAGAGCGGCACCTCAACCAGCACCTCACCGTTGGTGCCGTCCTCAATGTAGCCCGGCTGACCCTTGTAGGCGTTGACCGTGACCGTGCCGTCCGCGTTCAGCGTGCAGCAGCAGCGCCGCATGCCCGCCCAAGGATAGACGCCGTCAAAGTCGTTTTGTCCCGCGCTGGTATCGGTGCCGGGGGTAAACACAAACTCCGCAGCTGCCCCCGTCCGCGTGCCCGCGCTGGTACTGCCGGAGAAGTCTACACCGTAGAATGTAGCACCGACAGCCGAAGCCGCAGCCTTGGCAGATGCCGCCGCAGCATTCGCGCTCTGGTCTGCCTGCGTAGCACTGGTCTGTGCGGCAGCCTTGGCCGCGTTTGCCTCGGCCAGATTCGTGCCGGCGTTCGCCAGCAGCGTGCCGAACTCCTCACGCGTGCCGGTGTAGCCGTGCGCTTTCGCATCAGCGTAGGCGGTTACTGCGCCGAGGTCGGTGGTAAAAACGGAACTATCAGCCATGGATCTGTACCTCCAAATTTGTGTCATTGACAATGGCAAAATCAAGCTTGTCCTTCAGGTTTGTCGTGCGCGTGTACATCAGATGCCCCGTGTCCGGGTCAACGCCCATCTGCATGTAGCCGTTGCTCAGCGCGGCCTGCCGCGCCAGCTCCACGTTGGCGGTGACATCGGCCTGCTTCTCGGTCACATCCTGCTGGCGGGCCTTGACATCCTCCTGGATGCCCTGCATCTCGGTCAGCTTCTCGGCCACGCCCTCTTTGATGACCTTTGTCGCCGCATCGCCGGCGGTTTTAGCGGCATCCGCAGCGCTTTTTGCACTCGCGGATGCGCTCGTGCTGGCGCTCTCGGCAGCGGCCCGCGCACTTTCCGCTGCGCTTGCCTTTTCCGTGGCCGTACCGGCAGACTGCCCCGCCTTCGTGGCGGATGCAGCAGCCGCTGCAGCGCTTTCCTTTGCCGCCGTGGCAGACCCGGCAGCGGCAGCGGCCTCCTGCGTGGCCTTGGCGGCAGCCTCGCCAATGCTCCCGGCATCCTTGGCGGCAGCCGCAGCGGAGGTCGCTGCTCTCTGCGCAGACTGCGCTGCCGCGTCCTGCGACTCCCCGGCAGCGGTTGCCGCGGCCTCAGCGTTTGCCTCGGATGCTGCCGCCGCGTATTCATGCTTCGCAGCGGCATCCTTGGCTGCGTTGGCGGTTTCTGCGCTGGCCGCAGCCGCCGCAGCGCTGGCAGCGGCACCGCCCGCTTCCTCGCCCGCCTTGATGGCGGCATCCTCAGCGGCCCGGTGCGCGTTTTCCGCAGCATCTTTAGCGGCCTGCGCCACCCGCACCGCGTTGTTGGAGTTCTCCAAAATCTGCTGCACCACATCCGGCGTAGGCGTGCCCGGATTATCGCCGTCGATGTCCGCGTGATCCCGGATGGAGTAGGGGAGATCGACTGAGATACGCTGCACGCCGTCCGCAAGGCCTAAAAACACGATCTTGCCGCGGCCAGCCTTGTCTGCCGTCGCCTCCGCAGGGACCTCCAGCACGCCGTCCGCGCCAACCGTCTTCTTGGTCGCAGACCCACCGGGCGCGTGGAACACAGCCAAAGTCTCCAGACCGCTCCATCCATCGCCCTGGACGATGCGGATATTCTCGATGCCGTAGCTGTCCTTGGTTCCCAGCTCAATGCTGGGCGTGACCGAGTAACGGTTGTCAACGACAACGTCATAATTCATCAACACAATGGTTTTTATAGTGGCCACCTCCTATTAGCTGCCGTTCCCGCCGATGGGATATTCCACAATGATCGTGCCGGATTCTCTGGCTATGTGAACCCGCTGACCGGCTGAAAATGTGATAGCGGCATTGTATGGGTAATGCTTTTCTGCCGCCGTGGTATCGCCCGGCAGGATCAGCGCGATCCCGTCGCTGTAAATGGCACTCACGGTTGCAATATTTCCGCTCTTGGCGGTCGTCTCAAGCGCTTTCCGCTGTTGGTAATTCTCAATCAATGCTGTAAAACACCTTCTTTGCCGTGTGCGTCATCTGGCCGCCGGGGGCACAGTCAAGCGTCCACTCCTGTTCCTCCAGCAGGCCGATGCCGTCGCGCATCATTAGTATGCTGTCATTTAACCTGTGAGGCTGCTCTGTGTCCCCGCAGGATGTAAACGTATAATTTGCGGCCCCCATCATGCTCAGCAGCATCCTGTTCTTCACATGCGTTTCAAGCGCAGCCTGCGACGCGATTCCCTCTACCGTCTCCACGCTCACGATGCGACGTCCTCGCCGCATGATGCTCAGCGGGCTTGTGGGGTTGACGTTCTCAGCCACGGCGCGCAGCTCTTGACCCAGATCCGCACTGCCCACGATGTCCACGAAAACATTGGCCGCATTGAATGTGTCTGCCTCAACACTCATGGGGATGCGCAGCAGGGTCGCCTCATCGGCTCCGTAGCGGTGCGTGCGGTTATTGATGGACGCTGGCTCCCAGGGCTCTGCCACGGCAACGCCGCTGCCGTCAAAATAAATGTCCCGGTAATTGATCTCGGCAAGCAAAGCGGACACGACTGCGTACCGCGTTGTGCCGATCTCCCATTCATGGTCTGTCATCAGCACATCGTCTGTGTCGATGATGCTGACCACGTTGACGCCAGCCGCCAGCAGCTGCTCGCGGATCGCCGTGGTGTATCGCGTCCCGGCGCGGATCATTAAGGTGCGCTCCAGCACACTCAGATTGCGCAGGGCATAGCCCTGGTCGTACCCGGTCAGTTCCTGCGTTTTGTGGCCGTATTCGTCCACGCTGGCAGGGCACGTCGTAACACAAAACAACCCCAGTGGCGTTCGGTCAGCGTTATCCACGCGCACAACACTCAGCATGTCCGTCAGCCAGTTGACGTCCTCGTCCGGCTCCACGGTCAGTGTGACGGTGCTTTTGACCTCGGCGCTGCCCGTAAAGCGGATTTGCGGGGTGCAGTCAGCAGGCACCTGCAGCACGCGGTAGGGTGCACCGCTGCGCATGGCGACAAACTCATACCGGATCATACTTGACCGCCTCCCGCTGTATCTCGGTTATGCTCAAGCTCAACGGCGTGCAGCCGTGGTCGCGGCTTTCCTGCAAATCCTTAAAAACGCCAATCGCCAGATGCCCGGCTCTGTCCTTATATACGACCTGCTGTCCGGCTAAGCTGCGCAGTTTAGCCAGTTCATCCGCGCTCCTACATGCGTGAGCAATAGTATGTGTCACCACTCGGTTGCCTGCATCATGCCAGACCGGGAGCTCTTGACCCCAGTACTGCTGGTAACTGCCGTTAAGGCTTGTGCTTTTTGTGTAATTCTGGTAGCTGGTTGCATATTTCAGCGCCAGCCACCAGCTGCCGTTGAGCGGTCCGATTGCGGCATAGGGCACACTGGGCGCAGCTGTGACCGGCGCGCTGTCCGTATAGTAGCCGTCCGCATCAAAAATGCGGATCACGTACCGGTGATCCAGCACGCCGGTGCGGTCTGTGTACAGTCCTCTATCCGCCTTGGCGATCAGTTCACCGTCCCGCAGGATGTACGCTTTATCTCCGCCCCAATGCAGCCGTACCTCTCCCCAGCAGCTCTCTGCGTTGCAGATCACCGGGTCACCAGGCTGATTCTTGACTTTGATCTCGCAACTGGCCCACGGGGACGCGTCCCCGTAAGTGTTGTAGATGCGGACAGACAGAGTATGCTTTCCGTCCGCCAGCACAGCGTCAGACTGCCACTCTTTGCCCGTGCCGTAGTGCACGCCCAGGCTCACTCCATCCACTGCGATCTCATAGCCGTCCTGCTCCTGCGCCTGCCAGCGCATTTTTGCAAGCGGTTTGTTATCATAGTAGGAGATGACCGGGGCTTTCGGCGCGCGGCGGATTGCAAAAATCGCCGCGCCGGAATAGTTGCCAAACACGCCGTCTGTGTTTTTGGTGCGCACGCGCCAGTAAATAACGCCGCTGGAAAATGTGCCGGCAGCTGCCTGGTAGCTCTTATCTGCATTGTCCGCGTTGGCCAGCACAAGATAGGACGCGCCGCTGTCGGTAGAGTAGCTCAGCTCCCACCCGGTTTGAGCCGTACCTGTCACGTTCGCGTGCTGCCACACAAACGTAATGCCCTGGACAGTGTCATCCATGTACTCGCCCGCGGGGCTCACTGCTACAGGTGTGCTCAGCGCATCCAATGTGGACACACTGATCGTATCGCTGATAACCTTTGAGCCGGTGTTGGCAACCGCCTCAACATACCAATCCAGTGTTGTGCATCCATCGGCAAATGTGTTTGCCGGGATGTCTGCATACTGCTGCGATCCGCTCACGGCGGCGGTGTGCCACGCGCTCTCGTTGTTGGCCTTGTAGTAAAGTGTCGCACTCTGCTGCGTGACGTCGCCGGGCCGGTCATCACTGTCAACGCTAAAAACCCAGCTGAATCGGTTGTCAACTGCCCGTGGCGCAGATGCTCCCGCTGCAGGGGTCGTGCCCTTGACGGACACTGGCACCTCAACGTTGGTCACCTGCACCCAGCCGGATGTGTGCGTGGTTCCCACGGTACTCCGCGCTATAACGCGCCACTGGTAGCTGCCAATGGGCAGTACGCCGCAGTTGACGGTCACGTGGGTCGTGTCGTTGCCGACGCTGGCAAACTGCGCAGGGTCGGCCATATTATCCGTGCGGTACTGAAGCACAGCAGATGCCTGCTGCAGCGCACCGCTGATAGAGCCACTGGCGATACTGCCGACAAAAGCCCAGCTAAACGTGGCGTCAAAGCCGTAATACGTCTTGCTGGTAGGGCGCAGGTCGTCCACCTTGGCGCTGGGGTCGGCAAGTGACAGGGAGTAGGTAGGGCTCTCCGTCACCGTACCGGATCCATAAGCCCCTACTCGCACCCGCCAGCGGATGCCGCTGCCGCTTGACCATGCGGTAGTATCCAGATCGTAGGACGTTGCGCCATTGCTCAGGCTGATTGTCTGGCCGTTTCCGCCGTCCTGGTCCGTAATAACGATCTGGCAGGTGGAGTTGCTGCGCTCAAAGTCATCTTCTGCGTTAGTCGTCCACTGCAAACGGTACTTTGTGTATCGCGCCACCGTTCCGCTGGTCCAGACTGTGCCCGTCGGCGTGATGACACCTTGGTAGCTTACACAGTTGATCACCGTATCGCTGCGGCTATCACCAACGTTATTGTATCCGCTCTCGGCATTCACATATATGCCGTAAGCTAAAATTTCTTTTTTGTTTTTCTGAGTGAACGCGTCAAATGAAAACGAGCAATTTCCGTAAGAAAAATTGCTCTGCTCGCAAACGCTGTTCTGGCTGCTGTGATAGCTCGAACCTGCGCTGTTGGCAAGTGCATATCCAACCAGCCTGACTCTTCGGCTGCCATTTCCGTATGCGGGGACACGGACGCTCAAGCTCCCAATATACCGGCTTGTGTTCCCCATCCCAGTGCTGAATAGCCACGAGCATCTGTATGCTTGGTAGTTGGCATTGGGGACCCTGTTGTTTGCCGCAAAGTTTCTCGTGCTCCAGCTGTGCGATTTCATGTCAATGCCCCCTGTCTCATGCTCATGGCTTCATTTTTGGCGATACTTACAATATCGTTGAACTCTTTCACATTCTTGGCATCAATGGTGATGCTCCCGATATTGATAGCATAGCCGCCCAGCATGCCGCGTGTCTGGCTGCTGTTGTAGATGCGTTCTCTGCCGCGCAATGCAACCAGCTCCGGCCCGTTCTCACCCACAACAGCCAGTCCGCCGCGCGCGCTGCGCGTGCCGGTGGCATAATGCGGCACCTTGCTGTTGGCTGCGCGCATTGTCCCCGTTGTAGCCGAGGATATGCCGCTCATGGCGCTGTTGATTTCGTTTCCTTTGCCGATCAGGACAGCAATAACCGCTACCAGCGCAGTAATGCCGGCAACGATCAGCATGATTTTTATATACAGCGGATCCATATAGCTCATAACGCTGCCGATCATGCTTTTCACGGTTCCAGCCGGCCCCTGCAATTCTTTAATGGCCTTCACCACAAGCAGCACTACTGTGGCGATGCTGGTAATAGAGATAACTGCCGTCAGCACCGGCGTTGGGATAGCGTTCAGAGCCTCGGCAAACGCAGTAATAACAGGGAGCAGCGCCTCCGCGAAGCTGCGTTTTACAGCATCTCCTTGCTTGTCCAGCTTCTGCATCGCATCATCCAGCTCACCAAAGCTCTGCAACGTCTCGTTATCGACCACATAACCGACCTCGTGCGCCTGCTCGGCCAGTTCTTTCAGTCTGCCGCTGCCGGCCTCGATCAGCGGGTTCAGGTCCGTTGCCGACCTGCCAAAGATATCCATCGCCAGCGCATCGCGCTCGGTCTCGTTTTTCACCTTGCCCAGAGCGTCAATGGTTTTCAAAAACACCTCATAGTTGTCCTTGAGCTTCCCGCTGCTGTCCGACACTTTTACATGCAGTTTTTTAAATGCCTCTGCTGCGGAGCCTGTCCCGGTAGCCGCCGTCTGCATATTGTTGGTCAGCTTCACCAGACTGCCGCGCAGCGTGTCCGTGCTGACATCCACAAGCTCACTGGCGTACTCAAACTCCTGCAGCTGGTCTGTGGTCAGGCTCGTCTGCGTAGACAGCGTCAGCAGATCATCTGCTGTCTTGCTCATGTCCATTGTGGATTTCGCAAGCGCGCCGACCAGACCGCCAACCACTGTCACAGCCGCCGCTCCGCTGGCGGAAAACTGCCCCAGCTTGTCAACGGCAGCCTGTACGCCGGGCGGCAGCGTGATTCCCAGAGCGTTGGCCAAACCATTGACCACATCGGCCAGGCTGGTCATGGTCTTGCCGGTTTGTTCCTGCTGGTCATTCAGGCTCTTTAATAAATTTTCCTGCTTGGCAACCTCGGTCTGCGCGCTGATGAGGCTGGCTTTCCACTGCATCGTGACCTTGCTGGCCTCTCCCTCGCGCTTGGCCGAGTTTTCGTAGGCTTGCTGCAATACCTCAACCTTGTCGCGGTAGCTTTGGAGCGTCTGCTGCACGGTCTCGCACCGCCGTTTTAGGGCGGCCTGTCGGTCGTCCATCTCTTTGGTCTGCTCCGTCACAAGCTGCATCTGCTGCTTGTTGACTTTCAAGCCAGCGTTCACCTCGCTCAGCGCATCCTTAAACGCTTTGTCGTTTTCAACAACCAGGCTCACGCCCGCTCTAGGTAGCGACATCTGCCAACCCCCTCTCTTGCGGAATTTCAATGCCATTCATGGCGCAATATTCGGTAAACTGCTCAAGCAGTTCATTCAAGCTCAAAAACCGTGTTTCGCGCCGGGAATACCCCAGCAGACCAACCGCGATATATTGGAGCCTTGCAAAATTGATCACTCGTTCGCCGTCAAAGTGCCGTTCGGGGACGTCATCAACCCAGATTCGCTCAGCATCGTCCTCATCGCCTGTAACGCTTGACGGCCTGACCCGTTTTTTCCGTAAAACTCCATAAAGGCTTCTTCTACACCGGCGACCAAACCGCCTTGCAGATCGCCAAAGGAGATGAGCTTTTTAACCGTTGCCAGGCTGGGGGCCTCATTATCCCGGTGATGCTCCTCATTGTCAAGCTCGACACCTTCGCGGATCAGCAGCCAAACGATATAGGCGGCCTCCTCCGGGTCGTTCAGCTTTTCGACAATGGCGCTCAAATCCTCGTAGTGTTCCTGCAACTCCTTGACGTTTTGCAGGTCGAACAGTGCCGGGTACTTGCGTCCGCGCAGCGTAATCTCCACCATGATCCTCACTCCTTGATGTTCAAGAATGTTTTCAGTGCGGCAAGGGCCTCTTCGTACCCATCAAACTCCTGCTTTTTCACAAAATTCCCATCACTGTTGCACTCCGCGGATCCTGCCAGCTTGGTCGTACTGTAACTTGTGCTCTTGGAGGCAGTGCTGAGGTTGTCATCCACAGGGTCAAAGCTCACGCGGTAATAGCCCACCAGGCGATACGCAAGCTTGCGGTCAGGTTTTTTCAGCTTGCCAAGCGCCGCAACACGCACAAGAGCAGGCGTATCGCCCTCTTTGCGCTCAAGCGTCTTTGTGCTCTCATCATAGTGGTGACCGCACAGTTCAGCCTCATCCGCCAGACTCAGGTAGCTGCGATCAATGGTCAGCTTCGCGCTGGGCGCTCCTGCATCGCGCTGCTCGCGGCGGTCACCGGCCCACAGCTCGCTGCTGTCGCTGTCGTTTTCGCCGCCATAGCTCACGACAGCGCGCGTGATCTTGCCATTGCCGAGGCTTTCCGTCTCAGAACCATCCGCGTTGGTCGCTACAGTAATTGGGCAATAGCCATAGTAGGGAAGTCCGATATAAGCCATTATTGTGCCTCTCTTTCGTTCCAATCACACCCGTCATCGGTCTCGGCCTCGACGTATGCGATAAAGTGTTTTGTGTCGTTATCATAGCCGTACTCGGTGGAGCCGATGATAAAACCGGCATTACGCAAAGCACAGCGCATTTTGCGGGCGCAGGGCTGGGGCAGGTCTCTTGTATACCAGGCGGCTCGCACCTGCAAGCGCTGCTGTTCGTCCAGGTCTCCGGCGTATACCTCCGGCGTGTCATCCAGAACGCTCAGCACCACATAACTGTCCGGCAGCGGATCATCTTCATTTTTTACAAACGAAACGTTGCTGCACACAGTTTCCAGTGCGGCCAGGGCCGCATCAATCATGGTCATAGCTTACCTCTCTGCCGCAAAACATCCTGCATCACGGTGCTGACAGCATCTTCGCAGCTGTTTGCGGCGCGGTTCAAAAAGGGCTGTGCGGGTTCTTTTGCGGTGCCGTACTCCAACGCCACGGCTTTCTGCATCTGGGCAACCTTATTCGGATAGCTTGGGCTGGAGCCATGCCCGCTGTCGTAACCGCTAAAGCTCACATCCAGCCCATAGCCGCCCCTTTTCCGCTTTTTGGGCTTTCCGGCGCGGACGCTGTCGGCCAGGTGCTTGTTGGCGCGGTTGCTTTTGTGTTTCCCGACTTGCTGTTTCAGCGCATCCACCGCGATGGGCGCGGCGCTTTTCAGCATTTCCGGCGCAATGGAGTCCAGATCAGCGAGCTTTGTCAGCTGCTCCGTGACCTCATCGCTCCACATTAAATTCATCCTCACGGCGGTCCCCCTTTAGGCTGGGCCAGGTCGCTGCATGTCAGCTCCACCTTATCGCCGGTCAGGTAGGCGCGCTGGACGCTGTACCGCTTGCCGTTCCACTCCACGACCCGCTCACCGGTGTACTCATCAGCGTGCAAGATAAACACCGCACTCAGCGTTGTCCCTGCGCTTTCGGCGGCGAAAAACTCGCCCCATTTCACGGATTTTTGCTCACCGTAAACGGTGCACACAGGGATGTAGTTGTGTGTAAGCACGCCCTGCTCTTTCTTGGGTTCGTCTTTCAGTAGGGTGATCTGTTCCATCCAGTACATGGTAGCTCCTAAAAAATGTACCGCCGGGGCGCTGGCGCTCCGGCGGTACATCACAAAACTAAAGCGTCTGGCCCCAGTCCGTGTAGCCGGTCGCCGTCATAAGCTGTGCCTTTTGCTCATCATAGGACGCCTTTAGTTTGTCGTAATCATCGCCCGGCCAGAAATTTGTCCGGCAGTAAGTGATAACCGCGCGGCGGATCAACGGATCCTGTGTGTCCACATTGGACACGCCCGCCGCCTTTAACTCGGCAAGAGCCGCGTCAACCAGGTCGCTCAGTTCCTGTTCCATGTCTTCCGTCATGTTTGGGCGGCGCATCGCGTGTTTGACGCGGTAGAGCAGGTCGTTGTCTGCCATAGGTCACAGCCTCCTATCAAGCGCTGGCCGGGATAGTCAGCGCCACAAAGCCGCCGGGGACGACCACATCCGCGCCCATCTCCACATCACCGCGGATCGTGGACAGCAGCTTGTCAAAAGCGAAGTCGTCGGAGACGGCGATCTCGTAGTCACTGAACAGATCCAGCTTGAGGCAGCGCGGCACGCCGTAGAACATGGTGGGCTGTGCTTTGGCGGTCTGGGCCGTACCGGCACAGGCGGCCAGGTTCTTATTGAGGCAGTAGCGCACGCTCAGGCCGCCCTCCTTGATGATGCCGGTGTTGGGGTTGGCAGAATCCGGGGTGATCTCGTAGACGGCCTTTTTCTCGTTGGTGCCGCGCACATCGCCAAACGCAACCAGGTCTTTCTTGTTGAGGAACAGGACAGCCTCGCCCTCAACGGCCTCATCGCCGCCGTAGTTCAGCGTCAGATTGCGCAGGGTTTTCTCGTTGATGACGCCTTTCTTGGCGTTGTCCAGCGTGGCGTCAATGCTGTTCACGAGCTTGCTGGCTTTCAGCGCATCGGTCACAATGACGGATGCTTTCTTGCGCAAGCTGAGCAGGGCCTGGGCGCGGCACTTGGCGAAGTAGTTCACGGGGGTCTGCTTCTTGGCCTGCTTGCTGATCTGGCTCAGAACCGCCTCCGACTTGGGCGTGATGTCGATGTAGTCATAGGTGGCCTCTTTGGTGGTGGCGGCAGCACCCTCGGTCTGATCGGCGGCAGCGTCGGCATCCTGCTTGACGTAGGGGATGCGGTCGGTGGACATACCGGAGCAGTCATCGACCCACACCATATCAATGATGCTGGAGACGCCGACACCAACGCGGTCCTGAATTTCGGTGTTGACCTCGGTGGGGGTTGCCAGCTTACCGCCGCTCACCAGGACGGCGCGGGTCTCCTCCACGCCCAGGACGGCGCGGCGGTTCTCTTTGAACTGCTGGGCGCGGGTCTGGGCATCGGTGTGGGCGGTGGGGTTGTCCTGGGGCGCACCGGCACCGTCCGCAACCTTGGCGGCAATGCCGAGGCGGCGCTGCTCGGTCTCATACTGCGCGATGCGCTGGCTGATCTCATCGGCCTCGGCCTCCAAGGCGTCCAGGTCGGCACCCTCGGCGTTGACCTCGGTGCGGATCTCAGCGGCGCGGGTGCGCAGCTCTGCAATAGTCATTTCACTGGTTTTCTTTTTCATGGTTACACTCCCAAAAGTTTCAGTTTGATCTTTGTTGCGGTATCCGCCCTTTGCAGTCTCTCCGCTTTAATTCTCTCGATCTCTCCGTCAAGGAATTTTCGGGCGCTGATCGACGTGGCGTCGTTGGCCGGGAGGCTCACGGCGCTCACATCGTACAGTTTCTTGATTTTGGTGATCGTGCGGTTCACGGTCATGGTGTTGTTTTCCAGGTCACGGGTAGTCTCGCGCTTATCCTCGGCCACTGTAAAGCCAAACGACATCTTATCGGTGTAGCCGCCCTTGATTTCGGCAAACAGCTGCCGCCCGATCTCGGTGCCGCCCAGATCTGCAGTCACTTTCAGACCGGCGCTGTCAGCGGCCAGGGCCAACGTGCCGTTTTTGGTTCGGGCAAAGACGCGGCCCTCATGGTCGTACTGCATGATGACGTCATCCATGTCGCAGTCATCAAAAGCGTGCGGGTCGATCTGCTCCATGATGCGGTAGCAGGTGCCGCTGTCGCCCCTGTACTCATACAGCAAATAGGGCTGGCTGAACGTACAGGCGTAGCCCTCCACTTCCTGCTTGGAGTCCGGCGCGGCGGGGTCAGCGGTTCGGACCTCCAGCCGCATGGCGCGGTATTCCCGGCCGTTGTTCAGTTTTTTCAGAAGTTTGTCATGATTTTCCACTGGTAAGGTCGTCTCCTTTCTTAGTCACGCTGCCGTCACTGCCCAGCAGGTAATATTCGCCGCGTATCGTGTACGCCTGCCCCTGGCCGTCCGGCAGGGGCGGCAAGTTCCAAATTTCGCGTATCTCATCGCGGTTCATAATGCCGCGATCCGCCATCTGGGCCGATACGTTCAGTTTTTCGGTGTTGCTCATGTATTGCAGCCGGTTGGCTGTCGCTATCAGCAGTGTGCCGCCCGCGCGTTCGCGCTCGGTAAACAACATTTTTGTGGCGACATCGCTGAACTGGATGGAAAACGGCTCGATTTTACCCTCATAGAACGCGCTCCAGGCGTCGCCGTAGGCGCGGTTTTGCAGCACGTCCTCGTTAGTGCCGAAGTAGTTGAACACATTGGTGTTGATGCGCTCCATCTCATCGGCGGCCACAACATAGGGCTTAGCCTCCAGTTGCTTGATGTCCGTGTAGGTGTTGGGGAACAGCAGAATGCCGCCGCCCTCGCCTTGCAGGTTTTCCCGACTGAATCGCTTACGCTCTTTTTTCAAATCCTCATCGCTGGAGAAGTTGTTCATCTTGGCGGCAAAGCGGAAGGTCGCGCCGTTTTTAACGGCCTCGGCAATGCCTTGGTTTTGCAGGTTTACCAGATCCATCGTGGGCGTCAGCGCGTGGTTGTTCTCGCCGAAGATGTCGCTTTTGTACTGGAATTTTGTCATAATGCCGCACCGCGCCATTTCAATGGCGGCGGTCTGGCCGCTGCGGAATGTGTAGCGCAGCCAGGGCGCGGCCCCATACTGCACGATTTCACAGCTGGACGGCAGCACGGGGAACATGCCAACTGTCTCACCAAACTCATTGATGACCGGCACAATAAAGGCGGTGTTTTGCACCTCCAGGATTGTGCAAAGTCTGTACAGGAATTGCCCCCACGTCTGCCACTCATTCGGCCCCTGCCGGAGGCGGGTCTGCAATTTCGGGTTTGCCGGTCCCTGCACGGTGACGCTCAGCTTGCTGGCGTGGGTGGCCGTGGCGTGGATCGCGGCGCGCACGATCTCGCTCTCATACAACTCGCCACCCCAGCTCAAAAAGCTGGGCGTGTAGCCGTCCAGCGTCGTCCAGAATCCAGACGCGAGGCTCTTGGCGGCTATCTTCCCGAAAATTGATTGAAACAGTCCCATGCTCATCACCCCGCGTTCTTTAACTGGCCGCCGATCTCGGCGCACCATTTCTGCCGCACCGTCATCCCATCCATGAGCGCGGCGCAGCCGTCAATGTGGTCGGCGGCGCTCATCTTCACGAGTTTGCATCTGCCGCTGTCGTTTTCGACTTTCAGCGCCGTGTTCAGCAGATGCACTTTTAACAGATCGTTGTCTCCGATGTTGATGGTGCCGTCTTTCAGCAGCCCCTCAACTTCTCGGATCACCGGCGTCAAGTTGAACCCCTGGAATACATCATCCATGTGAAATCCGTATTGCTTCATATCCTGCACAAGATACTGGGCCGTGTATCGGTCATAGCCGACCTGCAAAGGATAGATTTTATACTGCTCTATCAGCATCTTAAACCAGTTATAACAATCGCGATAGTCGACAAAGTTATCACCGCTCAGCGTTAGGATGCCGCGCTGCACATACGTTGCATAGGGCAGACCGTCCCGCTCGGTAGCCTCTTGCAGCTTCTCGGCGGGGAGGAAGAAATGCGCCAGCACGTTCAGCCGGGCGTCTTTCTCAATAATCGCCACGCAGGCGGTCAAGTCGGTTGTGCGGCTCAGGTCAATGCCACCCACGCAGTAGCAGTTCTTGAAGTCAGCCGGGTCGATGTGCGTGCCACAGGCCCGCTCTACAACATCGGCGGACAACCAGGCAAGGCTAGAGTTTTGCTTGATGTTGCAGTATTTTGTTAAAAACTCGGCCCGCTTGGACAAACTGCCCTCAGCAATGGCGATCTCCTCCAGCAGGTAGCTGACGCTGATACTCACGCCCAGATTGGGGTTGGCTTTAGCCAATTCGTTAATATCGCTCCACTTGGCAGGATCGTCGATCATGTAAAGAAACGGTGCAAGGCGCATCTCTTTGGAATCGCCCAACAGGAACCGGGTGGCGCGCTTTATCAGTTCATCATAAATGCCCTCATTCACATAGCCTGCCGTGCTGATTGCCAGCAGCATGGGCTGTGTGCGCGCGCCAAAACTCGACTTGATGACCTCGTAGAATTTCAGCCCCGCGTCACCGGGCCAGCTGGCGACTTCGTCGGCCACGCACAGGCTGACGTTGAGACCGTCCGACTTTTTTGCGGAAAACGCCAGCGGCTTTGCGCTCGTGTTGCTGTTCGCGATGTAGATGTCTGTGCGCCGTTTCTTGCTCAGCTGGCTCAGCTCTGGGTCCTTGCTGAGCATCTGATAATAGGCATCGTAGCACAGCCCCGCTTGCTCCAGCTTAGGCGCGGCAAAGTAGATGCGCCCGCCATACTCACCGTCCAAAAAACTGCAATAGGCAGCAATGGCGGCGGCCAGCAGCGTCTTGCCGTTTTTTCGGGCGATGATGACGACGACCTCGCGGAATTGACGGTGATCTGTGTCATCCATCACACCGAACAGCACCGACAAAAGCGCTTTTTGCCATAGCTCCAGCACAATCAGCTGGGGAGCCAGCGCGCCCTCATGGTGCCGGCAGAAATTCTCCACAAAGCGGATCGCTTTCTGCGCCTTCTTAGAATCAAAGTGAAACAGCCCTTTTTCCAGACCGTCCACCACGTACTTGTACCAGACCTTGACCCAGCGGCCCACGATGATGGTGCCGTCCGTGATTTTCTGGTAATACTCGTAGATGTAGTTATTCACGGGCCAGCTGCTCCAGTCTGCTCTCACGCTTTTCCGGGGGCAGCAGCTTGCCCAGGCGCTCGGTCACGGTGTTGTAGTTCTTGATGAGGCTGTTGTAGGCTTGCAGATCGGCGCTGGCTTTTTTGCCGTACTGGTTCGCGCCGTTCATGTACTCCTCGCTGCATCCGTCCGCATTGATGGATTTTTGCAGATCGTCGAGTGTGATTTTCATAAATGCCGCGTTCTGGATCAGCGGCTCCACAATCGCCATCTGATTTTTAGGCAGGTCGGCGTAGTGCGCCATGATCCTGTTGTACTCCTCTTGAATCAGCGTAGTTTTTGCTTTTCTCCCCACAACAACACCCCCTTTACACTCTTTTCAGTGCTTTTCCGAACTTTGAGGCCCGGTCTACCACACCCCCGCTCGTTTTTTCGACCGGGGGGAGGTCACCACCTCGACGTCACTCGCCCCGCCGGGTCCACACGGTATCTACGCCGCGCGCCGTGGCGCTTTGCGTGACAGTCACGGCACAGCAGTCTCAGGTTGGACCATGACAGTGAGACCGCCGGATCGTTAATGTTGTCCGGCGTCAACTCTGTCATGTGGTGGACTATCTCACCGGGGCGATACAGCCCCTTGGCCAGACAATCCTCACACAATCCGCCCACGCTGGCGGCGTACCCATCGCGGCAGCGCTGCCACGCTTTGCTCTTGTAAAACGCTTTGGCAAACTCCCGCATACTGTTTGCGTGTCCACACTGGACACGCGCTGCACCTCCACCCGCCGGGGCGTAAAATTATCATAGATGCCCAGCGGTGCGAGACGGAGTTTCTTTTGTCTCGGTGTAGGTGAGGCTCTCCCGCCCGCCGGGCATGACGGTCTATTGCCGTCCGTCATCCGCTGAGTTTAACCACATCAACGGCACTGCGTACCCGCACACAGGTCTTGCACCTGTCAAGGTTCATCCCGCCGGGGAACTGGGCGGGCAGCTGTGCGGTATGTTGCCGGTCTTTCCCGGCTGTCAGCTATTTCAAGGAGATTAACTATGGCCAGGCTGGCGGAATCGAACCGCCGGGCGTACCCGTAACCCTGCAACCTTGCAACCCAGTTATAAAAAAAATAGCCGCCCCGATGTGAGGCGACTATCCGCTTAGGAGGATTATGCAAACGTGCAAACCGTCGAGCATCAAGCCCCTATCTGCCCGACACCCTCAGCTTAACACACTGGGGCGGAACTAGGCGGAACTAATTTTATAATTTTGAAAATTGCCCGCCGATGGAGCTTGCGCACATAGCGCTCAGTGATCCTCATGCGCGCCGCGATCTGGCGGTTAGTGCGCCCGTCGACGTAGCGCATCTGTAGGACCTCGCGCTCCAGGGCATCCTCCAGCTGAGCAATGGCGCTCTCAATCTCCACCTTGGCGGCCTCGCCGTCCGTCAGCTGGGCGGCCAGCTTCTCGCGCCGGGTATTGATGCTCAGCAGCGCACTGTCAATCTCACCGGCCCCGCCGGGTGGGCGCAGGGCGCGGGCAAACTCGGCGCGGCGGTTTTCTTCCCGGAGCCGTTCCCGCAACAGCGGCTCCACCCGCCGGGCATCGCGGTAGCGGTTCAGCCACACGATGCACTCATCATAGGTCATTGGGCATCACCTCCCGGAGATGGTTCAAAGTCATCACATTCCAGCACAATGCCCGCGCCGTCCGTCTTTTCGACGCCGTAGCAGTACAACTCACAATCTAGGTTAAACAGCCCCTTATTGTGGGCGCACCTCTCGCACATGTCAAGATGCGGCTGGCTCATGCCGGGAATCCCGCAAAATCCGCTGCTCATTTCTTTTTCGCCTCCAGCGTGGCCCGCTTGATGTCATCGGCAATGTAGCCCTCAATGCCCGCACCGGTGCTGTACCAGCGCTTATACCATTCCAGCGCATTGATGTCTCCGTCCCGGCCTGCGCGCTCGCCGTTCGGCCCGAGGCGGACAGAAAAGCACTCACGATACGGGAACCCATCCACCGGGCCGTCATATCGCCCCATGTCATCCACCGCGATGATGAGCCGCCCGCCGTCGAACATTTTGCGCTCACGGATCGTCAGCCCTAAATCCTTGTGGCGTGCCGTCAGCTTCCAGTTGTCGAAGTCGGCCAATTCTTGCCGAGCCAGTACGAGCCATTTTTCAGCGGCGTCATGCCGTGCCTTTTCGGCGTTTCTTTTCGCTTTCTCCTCGGCCTTATATTTTTCAAGCGCTTTTTTGTCAATATAGCGGCTGCGCGCGGTGCGGTACAGTCGGGATGAATAGATGCAGCTCTTGGCGATGACCTCGTTCTGATCCGCCGGGTCCAGCTGTTCAACAGTGAACGATGTCCGCCCTGCCGGGGCGATGCGCAGGATAGCGTTGGCGATATTATCAGTCATGTCCAACGTCACGGTCTGCATTTTCTGTGCATCAAACTTGCCCCCGTCCGCATAATTCCACTCACAGCACTGGACGTAATCCAATCCCCTCAGCTGATCGGCCATGCCCTCATCAACAATGTACAGGATTGCGGCTTTCTGTACCTCATCGCTCGCCTCCGGCAGGGGAGCGTAGCTGTTTTTTGCGTATGTCGCCTGCTGTACCTTGTACAGCTTGCTGCACTCGTAGGCTCTTGTCATCGTGATCTCGCCGCGCTCCACCATCGCCAGAACCTCCGGCACGCAGTTGTTGGCAATGGCATTCAGCCGCCCCAGCGTGCCGGTGCCATCGCCGGTGATGCGGCTCATCTCATCACGGATGCGGCCATCGAGCGCGCCCGCCGCCTTTTTGCGTTCGAGTGCCTGCTTGAGTGCCCGGTACTGGCGCAGCCGCTCACCGTCCGTCAGCTCGCGCGCCGTGGCGTTGGAGGTGATCAGCGCGATCAGGTCATCATCCGCGCCCTGGCTTTGGTGGATAACACAGGGCAGGACCTCAAACCCGGTCACACCCTCAGCCGTCAGCGCACAGCACGCGGTCCAACGGCGGTGTCCGGCCAGCAGCATATATTTGCCGTTGTGGGCAGGCAGGACCTCCAGCGGGCTGCGCAATCCTCGCTCGGCAATGTCGGCTTTCAGCATGGAGACATCGCCGATCTCGTAGATGCTGTTTTCCGGGTTCGGTTCAATATCGGCTGCCGGCAGCATGACGACCTGCATTTTCTGACCCGCCGGGGCGGCGGTTTTAGCGCCGGCACCGAGAATATCATTGATAGAAAATCCCTTGCTCATGGTTCAATCCTCCTCTGTGTCCACGTTGGACACGATGCTCTCAACCTTTTCGGCCAGCGCCTTATAATCCAGGGCCGCCGTGCAATCCGGGCTGAACGTGCGCAGCGGCTTGTGTGCGCTCTTGGCCTCGCTGACCCTCACGGTGTAGCGGATGACCGTGGGCAGCAGGGCCAGGCCGGGCAGCTTCTCAGCAATGGTGTGGATGACGTCTGCCGCGTACCGGGTGTGGCGGTATTTCGTCAGCAGCGCGCCCATGATTTTGAGGCGCGGGTTGTAGTCTATCTGCACCTGCTCGATCTGGTCGATGATTTCCCGCATCCCGTCACAGGCCCACTCATCACAGTCCACCGGGATGATGACCCAGTCAGCCGCGCACAGGGCGTTGATGCTGCCCATGTCAAGGTCTGGCGGGCAATCCATGATACAGTAGTCATAGTTGGCGCTTACGTCTTTGAGGGCATCGCGCAGATGGTATTGGCGCGGGCCGTTGTCCATCAAGATCATGCGGTTTGCTTTCAGCATCCGCATGTCACAGGGAATCAGATTGACGGCGGCCAGGTTGGTGTCTACCACGGCACCCGGCGCGCGGCACACGCCCAGCATAATCTCTGCGATGCTGGGGCTGTCGTAGTCCAGAACACCGAAAAACTTGCTCGTGTTGCCCTGCTTGTCGAGGTCCACCACCAGAACGCTCTTGCTCTTGGCGGCCAGCTCGGCTGCAAGGTTGCAGGCGGTGACGCTTTTGCCGACGCCGCCTTTCAAGTTGATAATTGCAATGCTTATCATAGTAATCCTCCTGTCCCGCCGGGCGGCGGGTGTTATTGCGGCCAGTTCATCTGGTCGATTTCTTCAAAATCCTCTTTAGGGGCGGGCTGCCATTGATGGTATTGGGGCTGCCATCTCATGGACACAACGCCCGTCGGTCCTTCTCGGTTTTTGGCGTACATAACGGCGGTATCCTGATAGGCGTCCTCGCCGCGCAGCTCCTTGCTGTCCTCGGGCTTGCGGTTCTCCACAAAAATCGCGCTGTTGGCGTCCTGCTCAATCGTGCCGGAGCCGCGCAGGTCCTCCAGGTTACAGAATCGGCCCTCATTGCCTTTTACGCCGGAGCGGTTGATCTGGCACAGCTCCACGATGACGATGCCCATTTTCATGGCGGCCACTTTCAGCCGCCGGGTGATCTCGCTGATACGCTGATACTCGGTCTGCCGGGGGTCGGTGGGGCTTAACAGGCCGATGTGGTCGATAAAAGCGATGTCGGGCTTGTGCTGGATCAGCTTGGCCTCCAGCCCGTCAATAGTGAGGTTGCTGTCCGCGTCCAGCATCATGTTGTGATGCTGCCGGAGCCGGGCGGCGGCGTTGTCGATAATCTGCCGCTCGTGCGGGTCCAGATTCTTGTTGGTGATCTTGCCGGAATCAATCCGCGCCACTTTGGACAGGATGCGGTCCATCAGCGCCTCAGCGGTCCCCTCCAGGGTCAAGTAGTAGACCTTGTATTTTTTGGACAGGCGTGACGCCAGGTTGAGCGAAAAGTCCGTTTTGCCGCACCCAGGCCGCCCGGCCACAACGCACACACGCTGCCGACCAAAAACGCCGTACCTGTCCAATTCGGGCCAGCCCAGTTTTAGGCTGTCGTCCGGCTCATCCAGGCGGGCCAAGGCGGAATCAAGCACCGCGTCGAAGTCTCTGGCCGTGCTGTCGGCCTGGGTGCTGAGGATTGCGTCCTGCATCGCCAGGGTGCGGCGCAGCTGGCGGCAGATGCCGTCACTGTCCATCGCATCTTTAGCCAGGCACTTCATCAGATCGCCGCTCAGCAATCTGTAGCGGTGATCCTCAAGTATCTGTGCTGCATAGCTGCCGATGTTGGAGACGCTGGGGCAGGTCTCGGCCATCTGCATGACGGCCACTTTCACATCATCCGCCGGGCGTCCGTTGGCCGCTGTGTTAATGACCGTGATGACGTCCACTGGGCTGCCGCTGTAGATCAACTGCTGGATCGCCGCGAAAATGTCGTGACAGACGCCATCCTCAAACATAGCCGGGACCATTCTTGTGACGTAATTCCGCGCGCCGTCCGGGTTCATCAGCGCCGCGCCAAGAAACGCGCGTTGCGTTGTCTGCTGGCGGGTCAGGTTTGCTTGTTGCATCGTTCAGCCTCACAAAAAATCAGTGATGTCGGTGTCCGGCCCGATCTCACGCGGGCGGTCTGCCGTGTTGGCGGGGCGCTGGGTCGGGGCTTTATCCACAAAATCATCTTTCAGGGGGAAAAGCCCCTCCCAGCCGCGCAGGATGCTCTGCTCCAGCACGGCGGCCATGTAGCCGTAGCGGTCACGGACGCCAGCCTCATCGGCTAGGCGTTGCAGGGTAGAGCATACGAGCTTGGCGGCCCTGGCCGTCAGCGGATGCTTGCCCGCCGCGCGGGCAGCGGCAAAATCTTTCAGCGCTTGGCGCAACCGCTCCCCGCATCCGTCCGGGAATCCATTCAAGAGGATGCTCAAAACGTCCCCGTTCTCGCGCGCCCGCGCGCCCGCGTTAATCTCTCTTGTATTAATATTATCTTGTAATAATCTACCCGCATTTTTTTGCGGGGGGTCTGCGCATTTTTTTGCGGGGGTCCCCCCGCAATTTTCTGCGGGGGTGGCGCAGATTTTTGCGGGGGTCGGCGGTGCTATCGTCATCCCAACCAGCGGGCAGATGCGACGCTCGGCGCGCTGCTCACCGGCACCGCCGCCCACCTGGATGATCTCAATATAGCCGCAATCCTGCAAATGCTTAAGCCATCCCTGCACTGTTCTGGTACTCGCGTCATACAATCTCTCAAAATAGGCGTTGCTGGCGTAGCAATAGCCTTTTACGTTTGTCAGCCCTACGATCTCGGCATACAATAGCTTTTCGCTGGGCTTTAGGTTCTTGTCGTACCGCACAGCGGCGGGGAGCGTTGCGTAAAAATTCGGTGTTTCCATCTTCAAGCTCCTAAAAATGGCTGACCTTAATACAGGGGTGCGCCGCGCCCTTTTTTGGCGCATCCCTGTAAGGTCTTTTTTCAGTTTTCAGCGGTTAAAACGGTAGATCGCCCTCATCCTCGATCATGGCGAAGTCGTCACCCGGCCCGCGGCTGTACTCCGGTGCGGGCGCGCCCACTCTGGGCCCCTCAGTGGGAGCTGAAAGAGCCCCTGCGTTGTCCGCCCTGCTGCCGCAGAAGTTGATGTTATTGGCCACAACCTCCAGCACGGTGCGGTTGGTGCCGTCCTTGGCTGTGTAGGTGCGGCTCTGGAGCAGTCCGTCCACCGCTACCATCTGGCCCTTAGCGAGCCATTTATAGGCGAACTCGGCAGCGCGCTCCCATGCAATGACGGGAATCCAGTCCACCACGCTCTTGCCGTTGGCGTCCTTGCGCCCGCGATCCACAGCCAGGGTGAACGTCGCCACCTGCTTGCCGCTCTGCGTCTGCCGCAGCTCCGGATCGCGCACAAGGCGGCCCTGCAGCGCTATCACATTAAGCATATAGTCACCTCACTTTGTCAGCCATGCGTAAACCAGCAGGCAGGCAACAATAATCGTCACTGCGACCCAAGTCATCAGATCATCACCACCACATTGCCGCGCTCCACCAGATCGGCCAGCTGCTCGCCCAGATAGGCGGCGATGTTGCGCTTGGCCTCCAGCTTCCACGCACCGCCGTCAGCCTCGTACAGCGCCGGGCGGCCATCTTTGTCGAGGCGCAGTAAGAAGTCGCTGGCGGGCTGCTCAACCTCAAGGAAAGTGCGGTAGGGCTGCAGGTGGACAATGGGCTGCACCGTCTGCTGCTCCTTCAGCACCGCGCCGGTGCGGACACTGACCTCCTGACTGATCCCGTTGTCCACACTGGACACGCCCTGATTGACGTCAATGCGGCTCAGCAGCGCCAGCAGGTAGTCCCGGTCCTCGGTGACGGCGTACAGGCTCTGCAGTTCGATAACGGCGTGTTCCTGGCTCATGTATTGGTTGACAGAAATGCTCGGCACATCGCTCACGGCCTCATACAGCGGCAGGCGGCTGAACTCTGCGTATTCTTTGTGCGTGTAGGTTGTATCCACCATGACTCGCCGGGCGCTGTCCACACGCACATACAGCCGGGGCGAGTGGTCGATACCCTCGGTGCGGATCAGCTTGACCAGCGCCTCCAGAGTATCCACCGAGTACCGCGCCGGGAGTTCAACCTCCGGCTTGACCTCGTGCAGATCGACATTGCTGTACCGGTGGCCGTCGTTGGTCGAGAGGGTGTAGGGCTTTGCCAGTTCGGCAATGCGGTCAATAGCATCTCTCAAAAAGCTGTTTTCCATTGTCTTGTCCTTTCTGTGTGTTAATACCCGGCACGGCCTACGCGGGCCATAGCCGGTACGGGGGCTTCGTCTCCGTCCATGTTTACCTGCCCGGGCACCTGCGGCGTCATCTCGGCCAGCAGCAGGCTGCCGTCCCGCGCCTTGGTAATGCACAGGGATGTGCGCACCGGCTGGATCGGCGCGAGGGTGGTCTTGGCCTGCGCGTCCATGCCGATCTGCTGGCGGTAGTCATCCGGTGCAAAGGTCAGCGTGATGGTGATCTTGCGCTTGGCCGTGGCGTTGGTGTTGGGGTCCATGATGTTCGCCACGACCCGCTCAACCTCATAGTCTGTGATCTCGGCAATGGCGCCCATCGCCATCTCCAGCACGCTCTTTTTGTTTACGATCTGGGGCATTGGTATCCTCCTAAATTTCTTCTCCGAACACCCTGGCAAAGCTGCCGGGGCCGTGGAGTTCATCAAAGGCAAATTGTGCCGCCTGTTCCAACTCCCGCCGGGCGGTGGGGTCAAAATGGACGCCCAAGGGCGGCTCATTGTGATGGTTGTGGCACAACCAGACCTTGAGGCCGTACCGCTCAGACAACTCGCGCCGCCCGCGTCCGAATAGGATGTGATGCTCCTCCAGGCCGCGCGTGGTGCGCAGATTGTAGCGCTTGCGGCACAGGTAGCACTCTTTATCGCTTTGCAGTATGCTTTTTGCCACGGCGCTCCTCCAGTCCGTTGACGGCATCCACCGCCTGGCGCACATCACCAACAGGCAGCGCCACCGTCGTCCAGCGGCAGCCGCACATCATGCAGACGCGGCGGCGGTATATCCGCCGGGTCCCCTTGGCTCGGGTGTCGATGACGCGCACCTGGCTGCTGTTGCACTTAATGCAATCCATCGGCACGCCTCCAGTCTCGGTATTGCTCGGTAGTTTCGGCATCGTCAACACCGGCCTCGGCCAGCCGGTCAAAGATTCGTTCGATGAAGTCGTGCATCTGCTGCCGGTCAAAGCTGCTGCTGCCCAGACCGAGGCGGGCCATACAATAGCCATCGTCCAGCAGCTCCACCATCTGCACAACGCGGTATGTGTTGCGCAGGGCGGGCAGGGCCTTGACCGGCACGCGCCAGGTCTCCACCTCCGCGCCGAACTCGCCCAGCAAGTCCAGATAGCACTGTTCGGCGGTCACCCCGCCGGGGGTGCCGCCGCTCAACGCCAGCGCCAGCCTGTTCAGCAGCGCCCACATGAGGCGGTTCTGATCCAGTGTGCGCTTGTTCTTCACCGGGCGGATGTCGATCTCCACGCATAGGGGCTGCCCCCGCGCGCGGCGCTCCAGTTCGGCGTGCATCCGCTGGGCCTCCAGGCGATACGCACCGTCAATCGTCAGCCCGTCCATGTCGTTGACTAAGGGCTGGCCCGTTGGGATGTACCACGCGGCCACATGGGCGATCAGCTGGCTTGCCATGTGATCACGCTCCCATCACGCTTGCGCACCCTCAGCGATGCCACGCTGCCGTCACCGTTGTAGGTGATGTCGTCCAGAGTGAGGGCATCGTCCAGAACATAGCGCTCAATGATGTTGGTGCCGGGCTTGCCCTGGGGAACGATGTGGACCTTGCTGGCCGGGATGCGCAGCGGCGGCAGATTCAGCACCCCCGCGCCGATGCTCCAGGCGGCGGCAGCGGCCAAAAAGCTGCCGTCTGCCTCATTGGTGGGCGCATCGTTGCTCACGCGGTAGGTGGTGGGGCAGGGGGCGTCCTTTGTGATGTCAGCCAGGGCCACGGCGCAGTACAGATACCGCCCACAAACGTAGTGCCGCACGCTGTAGCCATTCAGCCCGCCGGGCATACGCCCACAGCACTCCTCCAGATGGGCGCGCACGGCGTTGACATCCGGCCACAGCTTGATGCGCACGCCCTCGGCGTCCACCTCCAGGATGCTGAGCGTGACCTCGTCAGCTGTCAGCAGGGCGAGGTTTTTGGGGGTCTCATTCTTCTCCATGTTTATCCTCCATTTCCGGGCCGATGTAGACACCGGCCTCATTGTAGTTGTTGGGGTCGGCCATCGGGCTGTCCCAGCCGCACACGGCCCCGCCGTACATAGCAGCAGCCTGGGCGCGGCTGACGCCCGCAGCCTCGTTCAGTGTGTCCACGGCCTCTTGCTCCACCACACCGAACAGGGCGCGCTCCCCGCGCACGATGCGGACGATGTTGTTAGTGTAGCGGCTGCGGGCGTAGGCATAGGCGGGCAGCCCTGCTTCATCATAGGTCATTTTCATGGCTTCGGTCTCCTTTTTCGGTTTTGGCCGCTTGCGCGGCATACCGGCGGCAAGCGCCGGGTGTCTCTTCTTCCAACTGCACACCCTATGTCGGATTGCCTTGTGCGTCACCGGCTGGGTGTAGCCCATCATGCTGCGCACGGTACTGATCGGCGCGCCGCCGTAGTAGTATAGGATGCTCTCCATCATCATCTCCGGCGGCACAGGGTTGCAGATGCGCTCAACAGGCGGGCCGACGGGTTGCTTGTTTTGAGGGTGCGCCGCGCGGAATGTGTCAAGGCTTGTATAGCCCAGGCGCTCCAGCAGGATGTCCTCGGCCACGTTCAGACATTCGGCGCAGATTCTCAACTGGCGGCGGGCGTTAGTGCAGTTCCTAAGCCTGGATTGCACCCAGGCCAGATCATCCGTTGTCATCAGCAAATTTGCCTCGCCAACGCGGTGGCCGGGATGCGCTTGTCACGGCCCTGGCCGGTCCAGCCGTGCATATTGCGGCAGACCTTGCGGGCCGCCTGGGGATCGGTGCCGTAGACGATGTGCGCGGCCTCGGCCACTGTCACCATCTCGCCAGCGGCCTCGTGCCGGATGCGCTCCAGCGCGTCCCGGTAGCCGTCTTTTTCTCTTGCCATAGTAGTCCTCCTTGTGTCCAATGTTGACACGCTGTTGCTTGTACCTGCTCGGTGTGGTACAATCGGGGCAGAAAGGGCGTGTGTAAATTGACTGATAATCAGTACAAAATCTTTAAGGCCGTGCGGAGATACCGCACCCTGCCCGAAATACTGACCGCCACGGGAATCTCGGATTATCTCACCTTGCAGGAAGATGCCGGAGTTGGGATGCTGGACTTCTCTGATTGTGAAATGGATGAGAAAACCATCGTCACCTTAACCAACCCCGCCGCAGAGGCGTTTGAATCGCGCCGCCGCAGCGATTGGGCGGAAATTCGCGCTTGGATTACTTTTGCAATTGCCGTCTGGGGCGCTTTTACCGGAACTATCGCGCTATTTTTAAAATAACTGCGATGGTGTTGACAATCGCCGTAACGGTAACTGCGGCCAGCGTCAGGTTGTTTGCCAGTTCAATGCGCTGTTTGCGGTGCTTATTTTCAAGATTGTTCATGGTGTTCATCTCCTGCGTGTGTTCGGGGTGAATATGCCGTTGTGTAATTGGAACTTGAAATTTCTTCAATATAGTGATAAAGTTTTGATGAGGTGTTATTATGCGGCGACGGTACTGGTCTTTTTTCAATCGTGCAAAATACTCAGTCTTTTACTACGAGAGATATCAGGAACATTGCAAATTCATCCTGCGTGCAATTAAAATCGTCTTGGCTTTGGTATCCTGCGGCAGCATAGCTGCATGGAGCATTTGGACGCAGTTCCCAGCTGCGTGGGCCTTCATCCTTGCATGCGCACAGGTAGCTTCCATCCTTCAGACGAATCTGCCTTACTCAAAAGACATCATTTGCTTGGATTTTGCCATTCCGAAAATGAACAAACTTATGATTGATATTACACATACATGGGATGAAATCGACCAAGGAAAACTTACTGATTCCGATATCTCCGATGCAATCCAAAACTATGAGCATAACATTCAGGACATTGTAAACCAGTATCTTTCCAGCCTTGATATGGCACAAAGTTTTTTGTGTAAAAACAAAGCAACCAAAGACCAAAAAGCATTTTTCGCATTTTACGATAAGGAAACAGAGGAGGTGAACAATGATGCCCAAACCAAATGTACCAGCAGCACCCCCGCCAAGTGATTACAGGAATCACGCCCCGCAGCCTACGTACCGCGCGCCGACTCCACCACCACCGCCACCAAAAAGTTCTGACAAATAACCGCATGAGGAAGCCGATTGCTTCCTCATCTTTTGTTATTGCGCCAAAATACCGCCTGCACCAGACTTAATATTTGTGCACCAAACGCGGCACCCATAAAAAAGCTGAACCAGTCCAATGCACCACCCCCTTTATGTGTCCAAGGTGGACACATTACTATTGTTTGAGTAGATAATCTATCGAGCAATCGAATAGCGTCGCCATTTTTTCAAGCGCACTCTGCGGGATGCTTCCATGCGCCATCCAATTATAAATCGTCTTCCTTGTTACCCCCAGCGCATTCGCGAGGTCTGCTATCGTCATGCCTTTTCTGCTACGTTCAGCATTGATATTTGGATAAGGCATCAAATTCACCCCCTATAAGCCTTTTCTTGTGTAATACCCGTATTGGGTATCTGTATATTATAATATACTCATTTTGAGTAATTGTAAAGTAAAAAAGTGTCCGAAATGGGTATTCATTATTTGTGCATATTGCCCATTTCGGGTATTTTTAATTGACTATTTACTCAAAATGTGTATCATAGTTATAAGGGAAGGAGGCAACGTCATGAATAGACTGCAAGCGTTGCGTACCGAGAAAGGCATAAATATGAAAGAGGCCGCCCAGGCGCTGAGTATGCCGTACACAACGTATGTCAATTACGAAAAAGGTACTCGAGAACCGAGTTCGGAGGTCCTAATCAAATTAGCCAAGTTTTATGATACAAGTATCGATTATCTGGTCGGGAAGGTCGAACGCGTCGCACCCATCCCCGCCGGGTTCCAGCCGCTGCCGAAGCGGGACCGCATCCCGCGTGTTGGGCAGATCGCCTGCGGCACACCCATCCTCGCGGAGGAGAATGTCGAGGCCTACGATGAAGTCCCCAGCGAGTGGCATGCCGACTTTACGCTGCTATGCCAGGGCGACAGCATGGAGCCAAAAATCAAAGACGGCGATGTCGTAGCCATCCACAGCCAGCCGATGGTCGAGAACGGCGAGGTCGCTGCCGTCCTGATCGATGGCGAGGCCACCCTCAAGCGCGTGTTTCTGTTCGATGATCATATCGAGCTCCGCGCCGAAAACCCCACATTTCCGACTATCCTGCGCATCGGCGAGGATATGAACACCATCACCATCGAAGGCAAGGCCGTTGGTCTCTGCCGCAAACTGTAAAAAGGTATCGGATATGAGTAAGCAAAAGTTGACCGTAAGTGACTGCCATTTTTATGGGATTGCTTTTTCTGTCTTAGGGGTTGCTTTAATCGGTATATCTATCGCATTATTTACGCTGAGCTTCTTTGCCGGGGTCTTTCTCTTCCTGTTTGGTGTCTTCCTGCTGTTTTTTTCATCCGCAATGCGCAGCAAAGAGAAAGAACTAAAGGGCCAAAAGGCTCAGGCCGAAGAAAGTGCAAAGAAGCAGGCTGCTGCAGAAAAAGCGCGCTCCGATATGAAATTGCGTCAACAAGAATACGCCGAGCAGCGCCGTAAGCAGGTAGAGCAAGCATCCGCTGCGTTTGCCGCGATACCCCGCGCAGCAGTTGAACAGCTTCCTGCCGCCCCTGATGACGGCAGTGAAGCACTTGAATGTAAGCATACAAGCCTGACATCCCGCAGTAACCTGGATGAATTTGTTGTCATTGATACTGAGACAACGGGCTTGAACAAAAGCCGTGACAAAATTGTTGAACTTGCAGCCGTACGCTTTAAAAACGGCAAGGCTACGGAAATCTTTGAAACGCTGGTGAACCCCGGAAAAGCCATCCCCGCAGATGTTTCCGCCATTAACCATATCACAGATGATATGGTTGCCGATTGTCCCACTATTGAGCAGATCATGCCCGCGTTTGACCGCTTTGTTGGTGCCAGCGCTGTGGTCGGCCATAATCTTGATTTTGACTTGGGATTCATCCTAGCCGCAGGAAGCCGCATTGACCATATAAAGCGCAAATACTATTGCACGTATGAGCAGGCCAAGCGGATGCTTAAAAAGCCGCGGCGAAAATGGGACGCAGAGCTTCAGACCTATATGGAAGATTTCGATAGTGATTGGGATGTAGAAAATCACAAGCTCGGGACTTTATGCACTTACTATGGTATCGTAGTTCCCGACCAGCATCGTGCCGCTGCCGATGCCTACGTCACCGGCCAACTTCTGTTGCACTTGGCCGAAACAAGGAAAAGCAAATAAAAAACGCCCACAGTGCGCCAACACCGTGAGCGTATAGATCAGCGTGTCCAAGGTGGACACAATACCGACCCAACATCCGTATTGTACCACCTCCGGCCACGCTTGTCAAAGTGTATCTATATGGAGGTTGTACAGTATGCCAAAAGTAGCAAAGCGCGCCGACGGCCTGGTTGAGCGCTGCCGGATCATCAACGGGAAAAAGCGTCATTTCTATGGCCGCACTCTCAAAGAGGTACAGGCAAAGATTGACGCCGCTGTTGTGGAGGCGTCCGTCCGCAAGGAAAAAGGAGATCCGTTTGGCGATGTGGCCGAGGCTTTCTGGCGGGTCAAAGAGCCGTCAATCAGATATGGCTCCCGCCGGGGCTACCGCCACAAAGTAGAGGTTGCTAAAGATTGGTTCGGCCAGCAGGGGATGCGTGAGATCAGCAGCACCGACATCAACCGCCAGCTGACACACATGGCCGCCCAGGGCTATGCTTATAAGAGCATCGCCGGGCAAAAGTCAGTGTTGTCGCTGATATGGCAGTATTGGTGCGCTGAGATGCACGGCGACACCAACCCCTGCACACTGTTAAAGTTGCCCCAGGGCCTACCCCAGAAAAAACGGCGCGCCCCCACAGATCAAGAGGTAGCCGACGTCAAAGCGCACCCGGATGGGTTCGGCCTCTGCCCGGCAATAATGATGTATGCGGGCTTGCGCCTGGGTGAGGTCATGGCGCTCCAGAAAAAGGACCTTGCCGACGGCGAGATCAAAGTCTGTAAACAGGTGGTTTGGCACAACAACCACCCGGAAATTGAGGATTTAAAAACAGACAACGCCTATCGCACAGTGCCGATCCTCAAGCCCTTGCAGGACGCGCTCGGCACCCGCCTGGACGATCTGGCCGACGACGCTTTTCTGTTCGGCGGCGCGCGGCCTATGACAAAAAGCCGTTATCAAAACGCTTGGCTGCAATACTGCGCGGCCATCGGGCGCGTCCATGACAGCGGCAAGCGCTACAAAACCGGCAAGACCTCAAAGACCGGCGAGGTCTTGTATAAGACGGTCATGGAGCCGGATTTCACCGCCCATCAGTTGCGGCACGAGTTCGCCAGCACGTTGGTCCAGTGCGGCATCAGCCCCCAGGTCGCTAAAGAATTGATGGGCCACGCCGACATCCTCACAACGCAACGCTGGTACGCCGAGGCGAAAACAAGCGCCGTTGATGAGGCTGCCGACATACTCAACAACTATTTTACCAATCAATAATTGTAGTTAATAATTATAGCACAGAACTGGAAGAATGCAGAAAGCATCTGCAAAAGGAAGCGCTCAATAATAGTCGTAATATATTCGCATGGGCTGGTTGTTTGGCGCTTTGGTGTTGTTTTTTAAGAGTTCAAATCTCTCTTACTCCGCCAAATACCGCATATTTAACGCTATTGCGTTGAATATGCGGTATTCTTTTTATACTTTTATCACCCTTTGCACACTGCATATATCGCCACAAAACGCCAGCTACCGTGTGGGGTGTGTACAAGGGTGTGTACACTGGTGTGTACCTTACTGTGTACAAACCGCCGCACGCCACCAGCAACGCAGCATCGTATATTTTTTCGTTCTTGTCTGTTGTGCTGCACCCACCCCGCCATTTTCGTTACCTCACAAAAACGCTTCCGTTCCAACCTCTCTCCGCATTTTTCAAACACTTTCCCCGATAAACGTAAAAATTCATCAGGGAAGTGTTGTTATTCTTAACATTTTCTTCCTTTTCTGCCCGTGCCTTGCAATCCCGCGCCAAATCCGCTATACTCATTCTATACCATTTTATAAGTGAGGTGTCCGTTATGCGGTTATTTGATGTGCTCGGCCCGGTCATGACGGGGCCGTCCAGCAGCCACACGGCAGGTGCGGTGCGCATCGGCAGCACGGCGCGGCGGCTCCTGGGGGAGCAGCCTGCCGAGGCCGAGATCCTGCTTTACGGCAGCTTTGCCGCCACGGGGCGCGGCCACGGCACGGACCGGGCGCTTGTCGCCGGGCTGCTGGGCATGCAGCCGGACGATGACCGCATCCCGCACAGCTTTTCCATTGCCAAGGAGGCCGGGCTGCACTTTAAGATCGGCACCACAAACCTGCGCGGTGCGCACCCCAACACGGCGGTGCTGCGGCTGACCGGTTCGTCGGGCCGTAAGCTCGAGGTCGTCGGCGCGTCCATCGGCGGCGGGCGGATCAACATCTGCCAGATCGACGGCATCACGACGAATTTTGGCGGAGACCACAACACGCTGATCGTCCACAACCAGGACACGCCCGGCCATGTGGCAGCCGTCACCACCTGTTTGAGCCAGCACGGCGTCAACATCGCCACGATGCAGCTCTACCGCTCGACGGCAGGCGGCTACGCCGTCATGGTGCTGGAGTGCGACGAGCCTATCCCGGACGAGATCGCCGGGCAGCTGGGCAGCCAACCGGGCATCGTCAAGGTCACGATTCTGAATCTGTAAGGGGGCGGGAAAGATGGCATTTTCATCCGTGCATGAGATGATCGACCTCTGCAAGGAGAGCGGCAAGCCGCTGTATGAGGTCATCCTTGAGAGCGATCTGGCCGAAAGCGGCCTGACCCGCGCCGAAAGCGAGGCCGAGATGCACCGTCTGTGGGCAGTCATGCAGGCCACCAGCGACGGCTACTGCGGCGCAGACCGCTCGATGAGCGGCTTTGCGGGCGGCGACGCGGCCAAGGTCAACGCGGCAGCGGCGCGCGGCGTGCTCTACGCCGACGGCTACTTTGCCGACGTCATGGCCGAGGCACTGAAAACCGCCGAGTGCAACGCCTGCATGAAGCGCATCGTGGCCGCGCCCACGGCGGGAAGCTGCGGCGTGCTGCCTGCGGTCCTGCTGCCGCTGCAGCGACGCGGGCTGGCCGACGAGGCCGCCGTGCACCGCGCCCTGTATATCGCTGCCGGGTTCGGGCAGGTCGTTGCCGCGCGTGCCACGCTGGCCGGGGCCGAGGGCGGCTGTCAGGCCGAGGTCGGCGCGGCCAGCGGCATGGCCGCCGCGGCGCTGGTGGACATCAAGGGCGGCACAGCAGAGCAGTGCGCCGAGGCGTTCGCCATGGCGCTGACCAACCTTGAGGGCCTTGTCTGCGACCCCGTGGCAGGTCTTGTGGAGATCCCCTGCATCAAGCGCAACGTCATCGGTGCCATGAACGCGGTCTCCGCCGCCGACATGGCGCTGGCCGGGGTCGTGGGGCACATCCCCGCGGACGAGGTCATTGACGCGATGGCCGAGGTCGGCAACGCGATGAGCAAGGACCTGCGCGAGACCGGCATCGGCGGTCTGGCCGGCACCCCCACGGGCCGCGCCATCTGCGAGATCGTGACGATGGACAACGGGGAAGAGGAAGATTGATATTTTACGGCGGTAAACCGGCGGGCGCATATAGAATGCGCCCCTACGCTGCAGGGGGCGATGCTTGCATCGACCCGGAAGGTTTCCGCCGCCGCCAATTCACAACCGGCAAGTATTATATTATAATAAGGAGAACTGCTTTTTGAAGTCAGGTGTATTGGAGCTTGTGCGCTGACCGGGAGGTCGCGCCGTTTGCTCACAAAACCGCGTTCCTCCCATACGGATTTTATCAACAAAATTCGGGAGGACTTATCCATGAACCGCGAAAACAAGCGCAAGCAATACCAAAACGGATACTATAAAAATCACCGCTGCGACGACACCTTTACCTGCAAGCACTGCGGGCGGGTCGTCGTGCCCATTGGGGCGGGCACACAGCACCGCAACCACTGCCCCAACTGCCTGACCAGCCTGCATCTGGACAATGAACCCGGGGACCGCGCCGCAGAATGCGGCGGGCAGATGGAGCCCGTGGCCGTCTGGGTGCGCAAGGGCGGCGAGTGGGCCATCATCCACCGCTGCCGCCTCTGCGGCAAACTGACATCCAACCGCATCGCCGCGGACGACAACCCGATACTTCTCATGAGCATCGCCATGCGCCCGCTCTGCACCCCGCCGTTCCCGCTGGAGCGCATCGAGGAGATGACGGCACTGATGGGCGGGGAGGGGCGTATGCGGTAATGCGGGGCGTCGGGAGCGCCGACCCCTGCACTGACCCCGACGCAATTTTCCGTTTACAAATTTCGCCAATGTGCTATACTGAATAAAAAACATCAGGAGGAAATTCTTATGAACGTGAACGATCCGCGCTGGGCGTCCATTGACGCCTTTGTGGAGGAAAACCGCGACAACATCCTGCGCGACATCACCCGTCTGGTGGCCGTGCCCAGCGTGGAGGGCGCACCCGAGCCGGGCGCACCGTTCGGCCCCGGCCCCAAGGCCGCGCTGGCCAAGGCGCTGGAGATCGCCGACGAGCTGGGCCTGGACACCTTCAACGCCGACAGCTACATCGGCTGGGCCGAGACGGGCAGGATCGCCGACGGCCAGAAGTTCCTGGCGACCATCACCCACACCGACGTTGTGCCCGAGGGCAACGGCTGGGACGCCGACCCCTACACGGTCCGCGTGCGGGACGGCTGGCTGCTGGGCCGCGGCGTGGCCGATGACAAAGGCCCAAGCATCCTCTGCCTGTACGCACTGAAGTACCTGAAGGACAGCGGCGCGGCACTGAAATACCCCGTGCGTGCCCTGCTGGGTGCCAACGAGGAGACGAACATGCACGACGTAGACTACTACGCCGAGCATTACCCGATGCCCGCCTTCTGCTTTACGCCGGACGCCGAGTTCCCGGTCTGCAACGGCGAGAAGGGCGGCTTCAACGGCGAGCTCGTCAGCCCGAAGTTTGAGAACGGCATCATCACGGCGTTCGAGGGCGGCGTCGCCCACAACGCCGTGCCGGACCGCGCCTCCTGCACGGTGCAGGTCGGCGCGGGCGCCCTCGTCCAGACCGAGGGCGTGACCTTCGAGGCAGGGGAGGGCGGTGCCACCGTCATCCGCGGCTGGGGCAAGAGCGGCCACGCCGCCATGCCCGAGGGCACGGTCAACGCCATCAGCCTGATCGTCAACTGCCTGCTCAAGAGCGGCGTCTGCACCCCGCAGGAGGAGGCCTACCTGAACGTGCTGCACACGCTGCACGCCGACACCGACGGCAGCGCGCTGGGCATTGCGGCGGACGACGGCCTGTTTGACCCGCTGACCATCATCGGCGGCACGATCGAGATGGCTGACGGCGTCATCCGCCAGAGCTTCGACTGCCGCTACCCGACGAACACCGACCCCGAAAAGATGACTGCCGCCATCCGGAAGGTCTGCGGCGGCGCGGCCACGCTGGAGAACGTCAGCAGCCGCGTGCCGTTCTACATCGACGCGGACAGCCCGGCCATCCAGACGCTCATCAACACCTACAACGACGTCACCGGCGAGGGCAAGAAGCCCTTTACGATGGGCGGCGGCACCTATGCGCGCCACTTCCCCTATGCCGTCAGCTTCGGCCCCGAGCACACCGACATTGAGATCCCGTCCTTTGCGGGCCCGATGCACGGCGCGAACGAGGGCACCCCGTTTGAGAAGCTGGTCGAGGCGCTGAAGATTTATATTCTGGCGCTGCTGCGGCTGCAGGAGATCGAGCTGTAAATAAAAGCAGGGACCGGGCATGTCCGATTCCTGCGGTATCACCCCTGGCAGACCGACATCTGCCAGGGGTTTTCTTTGTAGGATTGTTAATTATTATACAGCTTTTTTATTCTGCGGCGATTGCCCAAATTGTTGCAAATCTTGCGTGTTCGATGCAAAACCGACCTTTTGTCATACTTGGTTGCTTGACATGCTTTTGAAAAATGGTACAATAAATCTGTATAGTTATCCACCACGGACGGGGGAGCAGAAATCCCGTCCGCGGCGAGAAAAATCAGAGAAACGGGGGAAATCAGATTGTTCAAATCCCTAAAGCGCTCTGCCAAGGGTGCTGCCGTACCGCACACGAAGGCGACAGCCGGGCAGCCGACCAACAAGATGCCGGTGCCCGAGCACGTCGTCATTCCCATGTCGATGCACATCGGCGCACCCGCGGAGCCTGTCGTCAAAAAGGGCGACACCGTCATGGTCGGTACCGTGATCGGCAAGGCCGGCGGCTTTGTATCCGCCAATATCTACTCCAGTGTGTCCGGCACTGTGCAGGACATTGCACCGCTGCGTATGGTCAACGGCGCGATGACGACGGCTGTCGCCATCAAGACCGACGGTGCGCAGACCGTTGATCCGGCCTGTGTGCCGCCCGTCGTCACCGACAAAGCCAGCCTGCTGGCTGCCGTGCAGACCTGCGGCCTGGTGGGTGTCGGCGGCGCCGGCTTCCCGACGCATGTCAAACTGGCGGCCAACACCATCGACACGCTGCTCATCAACGCTGCCGAGTGCGAGCCCTACCTGACCACCGACTGCCGCGAGATGCTGGAGTGCAGCGACACGATCATCTCCGGCATCACCGCTGTCATGAAGTACTGCGAGATCCCGCACTGCATCATCGGCATTGAACGCAACAAGCCTGAGTGCATCGACCTGCTCACCTCGCTGACCCGCGAGATGAAGGGCGTCGAGGTCAAGGGCCTGCCGATGCGCTACCCGCAGGGCGCCGAGAAAACGCTCGTCGAGACCTGCACCGGGCGCGAGGTGCCGCAGGTCGGCCCCTCCGGCAAGCCGGGCCTGCCCGCCGACGTGGGCTGCGTCATCATGAACGTGACGAGCGTCTCCACGCTGGGCAAGTTCCTCAAGACCGGCATCCCGCTGGTGACGAAGCGCGTCACCGTCGAGGGCGACGCCATCGCCAGGCCCCAGAACATCGAGGTGCCCATCGGCACGCTGTACCGCGACGTCATCGACGCCTGCGGCGGTGTCAAGGAGGACGTCGAGCTGGGCAAGATCATCTTCGGCGGCCCGATGATGGGCGGCGCTGCACCCAGCGCCGACTTCCCGGTGCTCAAGCAGAACAACGGCCTGCTGCTGTTCAGCAAGAAGGCCGCCGCGCTGCCCGAGCCGTCCGCCTGCATCCGCTGCGGGCGCTGCATCGAGGCCTGCCCGATGGGTCTGGAGCCCGTCGTCATTGCGCAGGACTTTGCCAACAAGGACTTTGCTGCGCTGAAGGCACGCTGCGTGGATCTCTGCGTAGCCTGCGGCAGCTGCACCTATGCCTGCCCGGCCAAGCGCCCCGTCAGCCAGACGATGGGCCTTGCCAAGGGCTGGTACATGGCCGAGCTGCGGAAAGGAGGCAAATAACCCATGGAAGATCGTCTGATCGTTACCGCCTCGCCGCATATCCGCGATGCATCCACCACCCGCGGGCTGATGGGCAATGTTGTCATTGCGCTGCTGCCCGCCGTGCTGGCCGCGGGTCTGATCTTCGGCGTGCAGGCGCTGGTGCTGGTCGCTGTGACCACCCTGGCCTGTGTGGCGTTTGAGTACATTTATGAAAAGCTGCTGAAAAAGTCCAACACCGTGGGCGACCTGTCCGCCGTTGTCACCGGCATCATTCTGGCGCTGAACATGCCCGTGGGCATGCCGCTCTGGATCGCCGTTGTCGGCGCGTTCGTCGCCATCGTCATCACGAAGCAGTTGTTCGGCGGCCTTGGCTACAACTTCGCCAACCCCGCGCTGGTGGGCCGTATCGTGCTGTTCCTCGGCTTCACCTCCCGCATGACTGCCTACGTCTACCCCGACATGGCCGTTGACGCGCTGGCCTCCGCCACACCGCTGGCCGTGGCCGACAAGACCACGCTGCCCCTGCTGGACGTCTTTTTGGGCTTCCGCGGCGGCATGATGGGCGAGGTCTGCGTGCTGGCCATCCTGCTGGGCTTCGCCTATCTGGTTGCCACCCGGACCATCCAGGCCACCATCCCCGTGACCATCGTTGCCACGGTCTTTGTGCTGACTGCACTCAACACCGGCAGTGCCTACACCGCCCTGATCGAGTGCATGTCCGGCGGTCTTTTGTTCGGTGCTGTCTTTATGGCGACGGACTACGTGACCAGCCCGTTCACCACCAAGGGCAAGTTGTTCTACGGCGTGTTTATCGGCCTCATCACCTTCCTCATCCGCCACTTCGGCTCGATGAATGAGGGCATGAGCTACGCCATCCTGCTGGGCAACCTGATGACCCCGTGGTTCAACGCCTGGGGCCACCAG
>ERZ773208.395-NODE-395-length-42074-cov-5.042124_pt1 | contig 42074 bp, 33 predicted proteins | sample MGYA00581006_ERZ773208 | MGnify/ENA primary metagenome ERZ773208 (study PRJEB29015, sample SAMEA2737793) | human gut metagenome | biome: human gut; feature: human-associated habitat; material: faeces | place: China | collected 2012 ... | reverse complement strand
ACTCTTTCTATTACGGGATAGTGTTTAACTTGTCCAACTTTTTGGGGTCACTTCATTCTGAAACAGCCTCTTTTTTCTCATTTTTCTGATGGTTCGGCAACCATACTAGAAAAATTATCAATACTATCAAAAGAGTAGCTTTTTAACTCATATTCTAATTGATAAATTTTATTAGAAATATTTTTTATCAATTCTTTTAATTCTTGGTCTGCAGTATCGAAGTTTTTGTCTTTGATTGCAGAGAATATGGGATTAAGTTCTTGAGAATTTTCATTAATCAATAAATAATTTTTCCGGTTTTGTTTGGCAATAAAATCTTCAAGACTTTCAAAAGCTATTCGTACATACCGTTCTTGATTATTTCTTTTATTTTTGCTATCAATAGGAGTTTCAATTACAGTCACTTTACTAAGATTATTTAAATCAAAGTTTTCAAAGCGATAATCCATCATTGAAAACTCTGGATGGAGATAGCGCATAAGAAATTCATTACCTGTTTTTTTGTGAATGATAGCTAAAATGTTGAGTATATTTTGGTGACATTTTGCCATAACGGAACTTGCTTTTTGGGCTTCGGCGTCATTGTTAATATTGTTTTTTAAGATATCCCAAATATATTTTGAATGCCAACTTATAACTTGTTCTCCTTTATTCTCTAATGCTATCAATGTATCGACATCTGTTTTTGAAAACCTGTTGTTCTTTGAGCTATTACAAGAACTACACATCGGAGCAAAATGAGTGCTATGACAAAATCCTAATGAAATTGGCCCTATATGATCTGCAGACATTTTTGCCATGTTCCCACATACTGGGCATTGTATTGGAGGTTGCTTTCTAAATTCTCCCATTAATCTATTAGCCAGATTATAATTTCCATCTGACCAATCTTCATAAGCTCGTCTGTCTTGAGTATAAGTATCCATATTCTCTGGGTGTCTACCAGTATCCTTAGTAGTTCTACAACATAATCCATATGAATGAAAACCATCGAAACGATCAGGGGAATTACTCATAACACCTGGAGAGAACATTTTACTTTCTTTATCGACCAATTCCTTATATATAGATGTTATCAATTCTTCAACACTATTTGGACTTGGTAAATTAAAAGTTTTAGCTAATAGTTTAGCCTTTTCTATTGAATTGCAATTAGCTTCAATAATCTCACGTATTGTGTGTTCGACTCTTTCCTCATCACTCTCAGGATTAATATGTGTTCCCAATATCGTATTTATTTTTTTTGTAGTATTCTTATTGGGATATTCATAATATATACTTTTTTCTTTACCACAACATTGGCAAACATGTTTACCTGTGGGATGAATTAGCCGTGCAATTTTTGCATAGCAACCACTTTGTATAGGTATTTTGTTTTCTATACATTTTTTATCCCACCAAGATTGTCTAATTTTACCCTTGTCTGATTTTCCTGTAACAACCCAATTTACTTTACCATCTTCATTTCTGTCATAAAAAAGGCCTTGATAATTGGGATGATTTACTATCATTTCAACATATTCCTCAAATTTCTTATCGTATCCGATTTCACTCATAGTTTATAAAATAGTTTATAAAATCAAATAGACTATGAGAACTAAAAAGCCCTCTCTCTAAAAGAAAAAGGGCATGGTAAAATTTTAGTTGATACCTTAGGCCTTGCACAGCCCACGTCAGACAACAATTATTTTATCCACGCCCATGTGATAAGAGCGTAGACATCAAATGTCTTAACTAAACTGACGTTTTGTAAAGTGCAAGTTCTGGTATTTCAGTTGAGTCAAAGATGCCGAAACTCTATGTTACTTCTTTTTATGTCATTCGATTATATATTGTCAATACTCAAGTTTATTTCAGATAAAAACTATTTGCAAATATACTTCTTTTTTCAAAAATCACTCACTTTTCATTTTGGAAAGTTACATTAATTATTAAATCCATATTTGATGTATCGAGTAAACTTTTGCAAATATCTCTTCTTATTTTCATCTTTCAAATGTCCTCATCACCACTACCACCATCATAATTCCAATAATTGCAATAAGCCCACATACAGCAATCATTCTCCAAATTAACCAGGAATGCAAAAATTCTACATTCGCCACTATCATACAGACCAAGAAAGAGGATAGGGCTATTAGAATGACAATCAAAATATAAAATGCTTTATGTGATAGAGAAATACGGTTATCCATTTGAGTAATCCTCTGCTCTGCCTCTGTGCACTTAATCTCAATTTGGGCAATGAACTGGCCAAGAACGGTATTGCCAAATTTTACAGCCTGTTCTTGCGTATCCTGGGTAATAGACAACTTGTATTTTCCTAGTAAATCTACCAATGCGGTAAGATCCGTCCTCAATCCATACACATTGTCATTCAACTCGGCAAGTTCTTTTACGTTTATACCAAGCAGACGTTTTTCTTCTTCAAGATATTCATTTTGAGGAGTACTTTTGGTAACCTGCACTTCCTTCATTTCAGCGGTAAAATCAAATTTCTTTTTCATAAGCTCATCGTTTTAATCCAGTTTTCGGTTTCTTTCCTAAAGTACGAATGGCAGCACGGGCACATCTTTTTGCCCATAAGAGATCATCCTCGTCCTTATCTCTCCATGGTAATTCGCTTTGTGAACCACCGCCACCTCCGGTTGGTGCATTGGGGACTTCCAGCAATCCGACAAATATTACTACTGCCATATCGGTTAACTCCTGTGAATTGGAGACGAAACGATAATCAAATTCATCGTTAAAATGGTTAAGTACCTTTTCTGGAATGTAGAACCGATGTTCCTGACCTTCGTGACTCAATGTATAGGGAACCGTATTCGGATTGTAGATCTTATATTTGGTATAGTCAGCGGATGCCGATGGCTTCTGAATCTGTCTCGAATCAGTATCTTTAGGTTTGTTATTCGCTGCAATACCTGACCTATAATGAAGTTTCTCCCATGTGGCAGGAAGTTTTGAAACCATCAAGTTTCTACCAATACCCAGATCGGAAGCTTTGTATTTCGTCTTTCCTTTCATGATAGCATATCCGTGAAGAATACCATCATCGTCCTTTCGCTCATGTATGGTATATCCCTTCTTTGTCAATGCTGCTTTGTATTCATCCCATGACCATGATGACATGGATTTAAGGACATTCATACAATCCCGTGTAACCAATGGCATGTTGACATTTCTTACCTGTTTTGCTGTTGTCCATCCACGTTTCTTTGCCACTCTTTCTGCTGCCCATTGAGCACGAAGGTGTATATTGTGATCGTTGTTAATCTTTCCGTCTTCATCCATCCTACAGACAGCAGCATGAAGATGAGGAACTCCGCTATTGGATTCCATATGGAGCCAGACTGTGTATTTGCTGTTGGCCAGATTGGTCGGACAGTTTCGTACTTTCCCGTCCTTGTCTTTGAACGCCTGTTTGTCAAACTCTTTAGTGAAATCCTGCCAAAGTTTTTGCCAGTCTTCAATGGTAAAGTCCTTGGTATGTTCGGGTGACGGACTAAGTTCAATCCTGATGACTGAGTTCTTCACCGGACGGAAGCGGGAAAGAGTAAGCTGCATTGAATTCCAGACACCCATTGCATCTGGTTCCGATGGCATCATATTGTCCAATACCCGATAGATTTTTTCCGGATGTTTTTTATTATGTGATTCGCCGGTTATATAACGGATGTCGTTTATGCCATGCGATATTGCTTTAGCCTTTGCGATCATGATTCTTCAGTTTTATTATTGGTTGGAATACTGTTCGGCTCTTTTACGGAATTTAGGAACTGGCAGACATTTTCTGCCACATTGCCAAGCTCCTTCAGCCAGTTCACCATAAATGGAATCTGGTTGAACATCATATGTCGTTGGCTTGCACTCATACCATGAAGGGCTGACGTGTATTTCACCAGGTCAGCACGGCAGTTATCCAGATTCTGCAGAAGTGCAGCTTCCTCTTTGGAGAGTCTTGCCTTTGGCTTATAATTATATGCCCGCGCAAGCAGATAATCGCTTACGGTCATTCCGCATTGTTCGGCCAGTGACTTGATATGTTCTTTCTGTCGGGGGCTGACTTTGGCCCCGATAAATACGGTTCTCCTGTTGTCCGGAGTCTCGTTCTGTTCTGTTTGTTTTATTATTTCTTTTTCCATGAGAATCTAATATTATAACGGGTTAAGGTGCGAGCCTGCGAGTACCGCACCGGCGAAGTGGCTGAGCCGGCGAGAGAGCCAATGTACAACCATAACGGAGTGGAGGTTATACCTTGGCATATCTCGCAACAGATACCTGTTGAAACTGCACGGCAAGCCGTGTCGTATATACAAATGAAATTGGCATTTCGACTGGTTCCATAAATGATATCAGTATTCTGATTATCCTATAAAAGGGGAGAAGATGAAAATTTCCCTATAACGTCTTTATGACTTTGCTTTATTCTAATATGTACACCCTGCCAATAAAGTAAAGCCGGATTCAATAATGGCTGTCTGGGTTGATTTTATATTCCTTTCCCTCTTTTATGACCATCCTTTTGTTACTGAGGAAGGTGGCAACTTTAACCGCTTTGTTATGTCCCAGCTTAATATCCTGAAGGGCATATCCTTCCTTCAGCCGTTCCAGATAATCGTCATAACTGGTAATACAGACGTTTGTAAAAGCTGCGTCCAGAGCTGCCCGATGCACGCTCTCGGAAATTTCCTTGTACGGATCAAACGGTTCTTTTGCAGGTCTTCCGATTTTCTTTTCCTGGGGCTGATAGGAATCCAGCAGTTCAGGTAAGACTTCATCGTTTATACGGAAAGCAAACGGTTCAAATTCTCGGTCACGGATATGAATGGCTTCTACTACGCTTACTGTTCTGTCCATTTTGTCCACTTCTACCTGCATGACTGTTTCTGCCTTGTTATTCAGTTCCGTGCCAATGTGACCACGGGCATTCTCGTCATTCTTGTTCTGATGGAGAATGGTATGAATGTGAATCTGGCGGTCATCCGTCCATTGCATGAATCTGGAAATAATATCGGTCGCTTCACTGGGGGAATTGATATCATAAAGAAAGTCTCGGATGCCATCTATAATCACCAGTCCGAGATCGGGGATTGTGCCGATAGCCTGTTCGACTATAGCCAGACGTATCGGAGGGGCGTACTTGCGCAAAGCCAGCATAATCAGATTATCTGGATTCTTGTCCTCCGGGAGTCCGGCAAGGCGCAGGATTCTTTTCAATACTTTCTGGCAATGATGGCGTCCCTGTTCTGTATCAATGTACAGAACAGTTCGCTTATCCTCTGGAAATGATGAACGGTATTTCAGCACAGTACCGTTTTTCAATGCCGATGCTGCAATGGCTGTAACGTTAAAAGTTTTCTTGCTTTTGGCCTTGCCTATAGAGGCACTGAAGTTTCCCAGTGTACCGATTGCGGCATCATCTACCATCAATACAACCGGTGACTGTTCATAAGCTCCGTTTGCACTTACAGCAGATTCCTCCATATAAGCGGTCAATTCCTCGTCAGTAGGAATTCTAATGTCTGTCTTGTCCATAGGCTTTACGCGTTTTTAGGGTTAGCCTTACGACGGGTGGCAGCAAGCATCTGTGTCTGTTCTTCTTCAAAAGTCAGTGGAACTTGTACCTTTCTTCCGGTCTCAAGCCATTTGTCCAGTTCATCACGATAGACAAAAAGATGTTTGCCTTGTTTGATTACAGGAATGCCTCCATGCTTGACCTTATAATAAAATGAGGATTTGGATATACCAAGGTAGGTACATACTTCATCCACCGTCATAGGAACGTGATGGTTCTCTTTGACCTTGTTTTGGACTGCCAGACTGTTTTTCAATACAGTTTCCAGACTTTCAATTCTCTTACATAATTCACCTACAACTGTAGGTAAATCGTTAAAGGTTAAATTTTTAAAATGCATAATGTCTTTATTTGTTGTGTTTAAATACGCCACAAACTAAATCAATGACATTATGCAGAAAAATAGGAGACGAGAATCATTTTCCGGTCTGTATTAATTCATTTTTTCTCACACTGGGCTTTGTTTATAAGAGTATAATCAAATTTAAAATCATCATATTTTGGACTGTCAATAGGAATCTGACTGTGTATGGTATCTTTGAGATTCTTGACAAGGTATCCCAAAGTTGCATTTTTTAATTCATTAGGGAATATAGTTTTTATGAAATTGGCTCTTTCTGATAATGATATACCTAACCGTTCGCCTATATTCCAGACAAAATGTCTTAATGAAGGTGATGTAAGAGGAGTTTCCATTTTTGAACGGATGGGTTTATACAAATCTGATTGCCCACTTGCCAAATGGTCTATGTTTTCATGTAGTATAAGCAGATTCTCTTTGGTAAGAAATTTTGCGGTAGAATAGGTGACATATTCATGAATAGCCTTTATAATCATTATTTTTCTCTCCAGTTCTTCCTTCTGAATTTCTTCCATACGGCTTTCGAATCCCTGGAGATATGAAAAAGCTTCGGGTTTAACTTCTGAGGTAGGTTGTTGCTCCAAAACTTTGATTTCTTTCGAATCATCATGCTGCTCTGATATTGTAATGGATGTAACGATTTCAGAGCTGACAGCTTTATTTTCTGTCGTATCAGTATTCTTTGTCTTTTCCGGTAACTCAATCATTGAAATAACTTCTGTTGCATTGCTAACTTCAATCATTTCTATATCTGAAACTTCTACAGTTGGTTCACTGCATTCTTCAATTATCATATCTGGTTTGGGAATAACCTTATCAGCTATAGAATTTCTTTGATTATCAGAAAAGATCTGCGGACATTCATCAGTAAGGAATATATAGAATACACGTTGTAATCCTCCGCACGTTATGATTATTACAACAGTTCCTAATATTATAGGTGTTGTATATCTGGTCAGATCTATCTGGTGATTAATGTACAGATATGTTGCAATTACTGAAAAAAGGATACAACTTACTGCAAGTATGAAACTTGTCTTTCGTGCCGATAATTTAATATTGTTTGTCATGTTCTGTAATTATATGTACTAGTTTTTATGGCAAATATATTTTCTATTTCCAAATAGTTGTAATTAGTGACAGATAATCGTTCAGATTTTAAGAAAAATAAGCCTAAAGTATGAAAATCATACTCTAAATCATACTATAATCATACTTTAGGCATATTATTTATATAGGATACAGACTGCTATTCTTTCCTTTTTAGGGTAATCTTATTGCTTGCTTCACGCTTGTTGCTGTCCACTACTTTCATGTATCTTTAAGTCGTGGTTATGCTCTTGTGAGCCATCATGCTTTGTATGGTACGGATGTCGGTTCCTGCAGCTCCTTGCAGGGTTGCGAATGTTCTACGATACGAATGGAATGTTATATTCTTGGTGATTCCGGCAGAGCGAATCCATTCCTTCATGGGAACCTGGGTCCAGCATCTTTTCAGACCTTTGAATACCAAACCCTTCTTCTCAGGTGAGTATTCTATCAGCTTCAGGGCTTCATCACTAATGGGAATGATGTCTTCCGTCTTTGTCTTCTGTGTGATGGTGTGTACACATTTTCCTCCTGCTGCAAAATCAACAATTTCCTCCCAGCAGAGAGTAAGTATGTCACTGAGTCTCAAACTGGTCAGGCACGAAAAGAGGGAAGCGGTTTTTAGAACTGGTATCTTGCATGGTGTTTCAGCCAGACAGTACAATTCCTCAACACTCAGATAGTCCTTTACCACATCTTCCGGTTCAATCTTTTCCAGAAAATCATTTATGTTTGCCTTGATCAGCCGATTGCGATAGAGAATCTTCAGGAATCCTCTGAATGTGGACCAGTAGCCGGACGCTGAGTTTCGTGTAATATATCCATCCCGTTTTAGCTGTCTGGCATTGAGCAGATATTCACGAAACTTGTTACACAGCTCCACATCAATTTCTTCGAAAGTACATTTGCCATGTACGAAGTTATAGAAGTGCTGATAAACGAATTCCCATTTCTGGTCGTGCTTGGGAAGTTGCTTACGGTAGTATTCCAGAAAGTCTGCCTTATATTTCCTCTTGTCGAAGAAATCATATCGTTCGTTTACGATAGCTTCAAAGCGCCGGCATCGGATGGCTTCTGCTTTCTCTGACATGGTTGCATTGAAGTCACGTTCCCGCTGATTCTTCGGATTTGCATAGACATAAATGTTCAAACCTTCGTGACGGATAGTCTTCATTGTTTCCTGGTCACGGTAGCCCGGATAATAGTCCAGATAGAAGGAAAGCATACCATTTTTTAACGGGCGGGTTCTTAAAGTTACAGTTTTACATTCTGACATAGTTACAAATGTTATTAGTTGACTTAAATTTTGCGGTGAAGATGCACAATGACTTTATGCAGACCGCATTCAGCATAAAATCATTTTCCAGTCTGTATATCTGTCTGTACAGATTCATTATCTGGCGCCCATAATGTGGTCAAATTCCACTTTCAGGAATCTCACAAAGCGCCCTTTCTTCTCCCGTTTTATTTCGTGGAATTGCAGAATGCCGTAAACAGAATCCCGTGTGAGACTATACTTCTTCATGGCTTCCTGCACGGTATAGTATTCTGAAGAATCATCTTCGGTTGTCTTCTTGGACAGATCGAAGTGAAGTTTTGAGTAGAATATCTGGCCGTGCTCTTTCTTTGAAGGGATGTTGTTGCGGTAAACATGTGAACGGATGGCTACACGTGTCATCCCATAGTTTTTCTCGATTTCTTCCGGAGTGTACCATTCGGTCAAGGCGTCATCCGTCTTATATTTGGCAAATGCCGCATCTATGTGCTTTTTACTGTAATAATTGAACTGGCGGATTCTGACTTTGGGAACATTGTTTTGCCGGGTATAGGTCCACACCCATTTGGCGTTGACTTTGTACTTTTCCGCAATCTGTTCAGCGGTATAATACTCGGTAACGTCAAATTCATCTTTTGGTCTGAGAACTTCATAAGGTTTTGTTTTCAGCATAAGTTCGATGTCGGTTCTTCTGATGAGCGACATTCTTGAACTCAGCCTTGATGCACGAAGTTTGTCCTCCTTTACCAGTTTATAGACATACTGGCGAGAAACGCCCATTAGTCTGGCTGCTTGAGAAAAGGTAAAGTATTCCTGGCTCTCCAGTTTGTTCTTTACCTCCATCATTTCCTGAAATTCGCGCATTTCCATTCTACGTTCCTTCATCCGGTGTTTATAACCTCTTTTGGAACATTGCGGACTACAATAATTGGTAGTGGTCTTTTTTGCCATGAAAGGCTTGCCGCACCACTGGCAGATTCTTTTTACTTCCATTTTTGTTATTCTCCATATTTTAGTGAAACATGAGCTTTTTACAGCTCGGATAATTTCCCTTTTTGTCTACTCACGTAAACCATTGTCAACACACGTCAACAAATGCGTCAGTGTGACATCGGGCAAAAGCCCTTAATTGTTCCGCGGTAGAAATACGGTAGAAAAATATGGTGAACAACAGTATCCAACTGTTTATAGCTGGATTTTCGGCAAATAAAAAAGCCGCTGAAAATCAGCGACTTCATTATAGTTGGTTCTAATTCGTTGCAGTTGATTACAATATCCTACTTGCCGATGCAGAAGTGTTTAAATATATTCCCTAACACCTCATCGTTAGTGATTTCTCCACCAACAATTTCAGCCAGATGAAAAAGACATTCACGTAAATCCTGACTTACCAAATCACCAGAAAGTTGCATGGTCAGTCCGTCTTGTACGCGATGAATCGCTTCCAGTGCACGACTTAGTGCTTCATAGTGACGAATGTTGCTGACTACCACATCATTTTGTGAAAGGTCGGGTAGGGCAGCGAAGTCCACCAACTGCTTCTGAAGTAGAGAAAGGCCCTCTTTCTGCTTGGCTGAAAGGGAAATGACACAAGCATCTTCAGGCAAATCAGGGAGAATAGCTTTCAGATCATCTATTGGCTTATGCATCGATGCCGTAGTATCGGTTACTGAACAAGATAAACTTTTTTCTGTTAACGGAAGCAGATCCGTCTTGTTGAGTACAATTACCAGATGCTTGCCTTGGCAGCGTGGTAGAATCTTTTCGGCCAATTGGTGGTATTGTTCTTCTGCACAGGTTGCATCGATAACCCATAGTACGATATTTGCCTGTTCCAGTTTTTGGAAACTTCGTTCAATTCCTAAACTTTCGATGGTATCAGTCGTTTCACGGATACCGGCTGTATCAATGAAGCGGAAAGTGATACCACCTAAATTCATAGTGTCCTCGATAACATCACGTGTTGTACCGTGGATGTCGCTCACGATAGCACGTTCTTCATTCAGGAGAGCATTCAATAGGGTAGACTTTCCTGCATTGGTTTCTCCTACGATGGCAACCGGTACACCATTTTTCAGAGCATTACCGACACTAAATGTATCTACCAGATGGCTGATAACTTGTTCAATTTGTTGAGCTATTTCTTCCAGTTCCGAACGATCTGCAAATTCCAGTTCTTCGTGGTCGCTAAAGTCTAACTCCAACTCCATGAGTGAAGTCAGATGGAGCAGTTTCTCTCTTAAAGCAGATAATTCACGACTGAATCCTCCACGCATCTGATTCATTGCCATACGATGTGTAGCGGCAGAAGTCGAGGCAATCAGGTCTGCAACTGCTTCAGCCTGACTCAAGTCCATTTTACCATTCAAAAAGGCACGTTGAGTATATTCACCTGGTCCCGCAGCACGACATCCATTCTTAATAAGGAGCTGCATTACTTGTAGCAGAATATATGATGATCCATGGCAAGATATTTCTACAGAATCTTCACCTGTATAAGAATGAGGAGCACGAAAAAGGCTTACCAATACTTCGTCTATTATCTCACCTGCAGGCGAAAGAATATGTCCGAATGTCAGAGTATATGGCTTACGTTCTGTCAGAGGTTTTCCTGATATTGGAGTAAAAATACGGTCGGTTATGGCTATAGCCTGAGCACCCGAAACACGGATCGTACCGATTGCTCCGCCTTGTGCGGTAGCAATGGCACAAATAGTATCTTCTGTTTGTTGTATATTCACGATGTCTTTTGCTTTTAAATCACACAAAGATACGGCTTTTCAGCTTATATCCGGAAAAGTTTGGGTGATAATTATTTTTGAGTGTAAAGTTCTCTGATAAGAAGGTCTACTACTTTTTCAAGATAAACCCGGTCAGTTTCATCGAACGTAGAAAGCTGATCACTGTCGATATCCAATACTCCTTTTACTTCTCCATTCACTATTATCGGAACAACAATTTCCGAACGGGAAAGCGAACTGCAGGCGATATGTCCTGGGAATTGATCTACATCGGGTACAACTTGTGTACGGGCTTCCGACCATGCAGTGCCGCATACTCCACGTCCTTTTTTAATACGATAACAGGCTACACTACCCTGAAAAGGCCCCAAATGAAGCTCACCGTCATGTACCAGATAGAAACCTACCCAGAAAAAGCCGAAAGCTTCCTTTAAGGCCGCACTGGTATTCGCCAATACACTGACTTCGTTTCTTTCACCTTCTATAAGGGGTGTAAGTTGTGTAAGAAAAAATTGATATCGTTCTGCTTTGTTTAGTTTGCTATCTTGTTTAAAACTTGCTTCCATAAATATTCTAAATAGCTGTTGTTTTTTTGACAAAACAGGTTCCTCTGCAATAAACAGAGGAACCTGTATATATAAAAAAAGAAGAATTATAAATATCAGATTCGCTCAAGCACTGTCTTTATCAGGTCGTCTATTTTGTTTTTATATCCTGTATTGGCTTCTTTGGCTACGCGATTGGCTATAACCATGCAGACAGTGGTAGCTTTATGTCCTTGCAGACGTGCAAGCCCTGCAAGTGCTGAACTTTCCATTTCGAAGTTGGTTATGCGATGACCCTGATATTCGAAACTTTCAATCTTTTCATTCTGGTGAGGGTCAGCAAGTGGAATGCGGAGCTGTCTGCCTTGTGGACCGAAGAAACCTCCACAAGCTACTGTAACGCCGCGTACCATATCTGTTCCGGCAATACGCTCAACCAGTTCCTTGTTGGCATGGATAACGTAAGGAGCCGGTGCACAGAGGTTTCCGCTCCATCCCAAGTGATTCAAAAGGGCACGTTCCATCGGAAGGTCGCAAACTGCATTCCTTCCTTCGTAGAAGTTTAGCAGTCCGTCGAATCCTACAGAGATTTCAGAGCATATATAAGTTCCCACGGGAGTATAAGGTTGCAATCCTCCACAAGTACCGATACGTACGATTTCCAGTTGCCGGAAGTTGTCATTTTCTTCACGAGTCTGAAAGTTGATATTAGCCAATGCATCCAGTTCGTTCATAACAATATCTACGTTGTCGCATCCGATACCGGTAGAAGTGACTGTAATACGTTTCCCTTTATATGTTCCGGTTATGGTACGGAATTCACGGCTTTCTACCTCACATTCCTTTGTTTCGAAATGCGATGCTACAAGAGCTACTCGTCCGGGGTCTCCCACAAGGATAACTTTATCGGCCAGATGTTCCGGCTTTACGTGAAGATGAAATACCGAACCATCTTCATTTATAATCAGTTCTGAGGGTGGAAAGTACTTTTTCATAATATTCTTTTTTATTTAGTTAGTTGAGTTTTTGCTATTATATGATAATGATTATTTACCTATCGGTTCATGTCCTGCAGGATTTGCATCCGGGCGGGCGATACTGCTTCTCATATCTGTATCTGCCTGAATATTTTTCATCCGGTAATAATCCATGATTCCCAAATTGCCGGTACGGAAAGCTTCTGCCATAGCTTTTGGAACTTCGGCTTCTGCCTGTATTACATTGGCACGGGCTTCTTCTGCTTTTGCTTTCATTTCCTGTTCCAAGGCAACAGCCATTGCACGGCGTTCCTCAGCTTTGGCTTGTGCAATATTTTTATCAGCATTTGCCTGATCTATCTGTAAAGATGCTCCAATATTACGACCTATATCGATATCGGCAATATCAATAGATAAAATTTCGAATGCAGTCCCTGCATCCAGTCCTTTGCGTAGTACAAGTTTGGAAATGGAATCCGGATTCTCAAGTACTGATTTATGGTTTTCCGATGAACCGATAGATGAAACAATACCTTCGCCTACGCGTGCCAGGACTGTATCCTCGCCAGCTCCACCTACCAACTGGCGGATATTGGCACGTACAGTTACACGTGCTTTCGCAATAAGCTGGATACCATCTTTGGCAACGGCGGTGACAGGAGGCGTATCAATAACCTTCGGATTAACAGACATCTGTACGGCTTCAAACACATCACGTCCTGCAAGGTCGATACCGGTAGCCATCTGGAACGACAAATCGATATTGGCTTTTGATGCTGAAACCAGTGCATGAACTACCTTTTCCACATGACCGCCTGCCATATAATGAGCTTCCAGTTCATCGCGTGTAATAGTGCTTAAGCCAGCCTTGTGGGCTTCAATCATTGCAGGTACGATAACATATGGCGGAACATTACGAATACGCATCAGAAAAAGCTGAACCAGCGAAATACGTACACCTGATACTTTGGCAGAAAGCCAAAGAAAGAAAGGCACGTAATGGAAGAAGACTGCCAGTAAGACAACTCCTCCAGCCGCTAAAATGAACGGAAGATAGTTAGGGTCAATCATAGGTAATTGATATTTTAAGGTTTAAAAAAATTACTGTTGTATGTAGCGTGTCACATATACAGTTCCATTATTTATACGAGTTACTTGTATGGGAGTACGCTCTTCGATAAATCCATCAGCTGATTGCACTTCGATGATATGGCCGTTTATCTCGGCATTTCCTATCAAGGTAAGGCGTGTCAATGACATGCCAGTATCTCCAGCCTGAATGTTGATTCCTTTCAGCGGTTCTGGTTTATAGTCGAGTGTCTGTTTAAGCGAAAGACGGTCTACTGTCTTGGAGCGCATGAACCAAATGGTTATACCGATTATTCCAACGGCTTCAACGGCAAGCGTAATAAATCCGGCCTGTGTTCCTACGGAATGAAAAGCATAATAAATGGCATAAAGCAGACTGATTCCCGATGCTATTCCTGCAAGGGTAATGCCGGGGACAAGAAATACTTCCACAGCAAAAAGTAAAAGTCCCGCCAAAATAAGTGCAATAATAATCAGTGTTTCCATATCTGCTCGTATAAAAATGGTGTCTATTTTTTACTGTTTCAATGCTTTAAGTTCTGCATTGCGCACAGATAAAGTCAGTTGTTCCAGCTCATGTCGTAACTCATTGGTACGTTTTTCTTTATCTAATATACCGGGAGCCATTTTTTCTTTTCCTGCTTTGTTCGATTGCTGATAGGCAGCACGAAGATTTGTCAATGATTCTTCCAATGATGCAAGATCTTTCTCTTTCTGCAAGAATGAAGCATACATCTGCCGTGCTTCTTTAGAACGAAAATCTGACAAAGTATGATAAACAGCATTATCGTCTACGACAAAACGGAAGTCACTCTTTTTCTTTTCTGTACTTCCGCCATACAATACCTGAGCCAGATGTTGTCTGGCAATACGTACTTTATCGGGATCACTCCATGTCTTCTTTATTTCTTTTAGTGTAGCAGCATCAATAATAGCTTGCGGGTCAGCTGTTTCGTAGTCGTATACCTGTTTTGTCGAGTTAGGAACGAAAACATATACACAAACTTTTCCTTCCGGCTGATAACGATCAGAAGCAAACCACCCTAAATTGTTCAAGTCATCCAATGCATACATATAATCATTGTATGGAGAGTTAAACGGCATACCGATGTTATCCGGACGGAGATACGTATTGTCATCCGAATCATAACGGGTTACGAAGATATCGTATCCTCCCATACTTTCATCTCCTTCAGCTCCAAAATAAAGTGTGATACCATCTGATGCCATAAACGGATAATTTTGGTTATGTCCTGATTCGTCCAAACCGCTTAATGGTTTGGCATCTTCCCACTTGTCTATTAACTTGAAGCGTGAGTATAAACTTGTTTCCCCGTCTTCAGATGCCTGTGTAAAAATCATTTTATCACCCAGCTCATTTGTAAATGAAGTTCCTGAGCCATCTTCGGTAAGAGAAATGTTTCCCGACTCCTTACTTAATTTATAGGCCGAAAGAAAATTATTTTTATCTACTACAAAACTGTCAATTACAGCCACATTCTCAGTTCCTCTTAACATGCGTGCAGCCTGACGGCAACGGTCTAATTCTTTCTCTGCTGCAGAAGTATCACGCTTCTTTTTTTCCAGCCATTGGATATGCTCTTCAATATTTTCGGTCGCTTCATCAAAGCGATACATTGCATAATATAGTTTTCCCAAATATAGATAAGCATTTATTACTTTGCGTGCAGCACTTTTTTCAAGGTAGGGTTGTGATTCCTGTAATTCACCGGTTTCATAGCAGCATGCTCCGTACCAGAAATTGTAATTTGCATTCGATGGAGCCTGTTTTACTAATTTCTGGAAAACGGGTTTGGCTTCGGCAAACTTGCCTTCTTCAAACCATTGTTTTGCCTGGGTGAGTGATTGGGCGTAAGTTCCTCCCATGCTGCATAAAGCGATAAGTGCTAGCGTATATTTCTTATTCATAATTTTTCGTGTTGTTTCGATGATGTTATTTTCAAAAATACAAAGTTTCTTTGAAATTTTGATTATTTCGGCATTCTAATTTTTCAAAATCTTTCGAGAATCGTTCTTTTGGTGTAATTTTACCCCGTTTTTAAGATTATCGGAAGAAATGGGAAAATTGACAGAAGAAGATAAATTGATGCGACGTATAGAAAAACGCTTTAACAAAGGTGTAGTGCAATATGGACTAATAGAAGATGGTGATAAGATACTGGTAGGGTTGTCGGGAGGAAAAGATTCACTTGCTTTACTGGAACTACTTGCCCGCCGTTCGCGTATTTACAAGCCTCGTTTTTCGGTCGTTGCTGCACATGTCGTGATGACGAATATAGCTTACGAATCGGACATGGATTACCTTCGTTCCTTTGCCGAAAATCTGGGAGTGCCGTTCGTACGCTACGAAACGTCTTTCGATCCTTCTACTGATACCCGCAAGTCGCCATGCTTCCTCTGTTCGTGGAATCGCCGTAAAGCTCTTTTTACAGTAGCAAAAGAACAGGGATGCAATAAAATAGCCTTGGGACACCACATGGATGATATACTGGAAACGTTGCTTATGAACATGGCATTTCAGGGAGCATTCAGTACGATGCCTCCGCGTCTGGTAATGCGAAAGTTTGATATGACCATTATCCGTCCGATGTGTCTGGTACATGAGGCCGATCTGATAGAAATGGCTCAGGCGAAAGGTTATCGTAAACAGATCAAAAATTGCCCGTACGAAAAAGATTCTCACCGTTCGGATATGAAAGAAGTGCTCCGTACGCTGGAATGCATGAATCCTGAAGCTCGATATAGTTTATGGGGAAGCATGAATAATATTCAGACTGATCTTCTTCCGGAAGAGGTTGATTTATAGCATCTTAATTGGATTTATCTTCCAAAGGCTAAATGATTATGATATGTCGTCAAAAAATTCAGCATATTTCTGAAAAAATATCATCATCTTTTTTAAAAAATTGTACAAAAAAACAAGTAAATATCTTGATGTTTTTTTGAGAAGATTCTTTATGATTCATCAAGACCTGCTGACATCTACTTTTAAGGCGGAATTATACAGCTTTATAGAACATTTTATATTCGTTTTTTGTTTATTTTAGTATAACCATTTTTAATTGGAATATGGGGGATAATTCCCTATATCATGTGTTAGCTTTAATATCCAAGAACCATAAATATAATAAGATGAAAAGCAGCTTTATTTATTTACTATTCTTGTACATTATATTCATTCTTTGGGGGTGTGGTGAGAAAGAAAAGACAGGGAATCTGGGAGAAACAGAATTGTATTTCGACGAACGTCTTTCTTCTATATCAGCCGATGGTGACTCTGCTTTCTGGATAGGCAGCGAAGCCGGTGATATATGGTATATGAAGCAACGTCGGCTTCAGCCTTATAATATAGGGGCCGACCGTATATATAAGGTTGTAACAGATTCGGTTCTTTCTGATGTCCGCATTTGCTGGATAGGCATTCGGAACTCAGGTTTGCAGAAATGGGCGCTTGGTGAAGAAAATGTTCGCCTTGTCGAGAAATATCCTATATGTAACAAAGGATGTAATTATTCGGTATATGATATTCTCTTAACCGAAAAAAAGGTTTATGTAGCTACCAGTCAAGGCTTGTATGCTATGTCACATTCGGAGAAAGACAGTTTAAAGTTGATTTTCCTTCAGATAACAGTGAAACTGCACGTTCCGGTAAGCCGTTTATCGTAAACAACATCCGTAAATACGAATCGGATTATTTGCTGTGTGCTACCCAGAATGGACTGATCCGAATAAACCTGGCCAATGGCAAAATGGAAGTTACCCATCAGGATGAGCATATTTACAGTGTTTCTGTATATGATAATAAGGTGTATTTGCTTGCCGACAAGAAGTTGTATGTAGAGGATATTTCAGGTAATCTATTGAACAATATAACACTAAAATTTTCTCCTCGCATTTATTATAAATTAGGCAATATTCATTATTTTCTCGATGATAACCATTTATTGCTGAGTGATGATTTAGAGTCATTCTTATCAGTTCCGTTACGGAGAAAGGTTCCTCAGTTTTGTACTAATGTAGTGGCAACTGATAAAGTAAATGGATATACAGTCCTGATCACAGAAAATGCATTATGGAATATTCCATTGCATCTGGGTATTTTCAATGCAAAAGGAGAGATCGTGGCTTCGTGTTCCGATGGAGATGATATTTATTATGTGAATGCAGACAACGAATTGTATCACCAGCATACAGGAAGTCCGGAAGCTTTCAAAATAGCAGAAATACCTGATGACGAGGTGGTTTCGGGAATGATGGCGGACGATAAATTTCTATATTATATCAGTAATAAGCAAGTTCTAAAACGGATAAAAGTCAGACAACGATATATAGGCAATGTCTTGTTTGCTTCTTCTCAAGTGCTTTATCAGTCGCCTACCAAGATTACGGCGTCATACCTGAAAAAAGAAGCCGAAGGAACCTGTATTTATCTCGGAATTCAGGATGATCTGGTGCGGATTGACGCTGATGGAAAGGCTAGTTTGGTTGACGACTTACACAATAAATACATTACTTCATTCTATTTATCTCCTAACTCCGACAATTTATATCTTTCTACGCTGAATCATGGAGTATATTATGGTAATAAAGATTCGTTTCAGTCTATCAAAGGAACGGAAAATAAAACCTTTATACGTGATATTTCCGTAACTGGTGGGCACGAACCTTTGTTAATGATGCTGACCAATCATCATCTGATATGCAGGGAGTATAATGATTCAGTTTCTTTAAAAGGCTACAATAAATTATTGAAAGTAAACGATACATTGTTTTATGCTTTGCCGGAGTTTGGACTGGTAAAGTATGTTGTAAATAAGGACGGAATCAGAGAACGGGGAAGATTCTTTCATGATATACGTTTCAATCCGAAAGCATCTTTTGTCAAAGGGGACACTTTATATTTGGGCTCTAATATAGGAGTAATGAAAATGAGTGTATTTTCAAAGACTTCGGCCAAATGGATCGATATGGAATCAACAGTTCCCAGTCTGAAAATCATATCAGTCGTGATAGCTTTTGCGATACTTATTTTTTTCATTATTATAATAGAGTATATAAAGAGGAAACGTAGCAAGAAGAAGGCTGTAAAAATGCATTTAGATGACATTCATCACAGACTGGAAAGTCTGTCATCGATGGCATGTTTTACCAATGACAATGACAGCAAGGAAGTGGAGAAATTAAAAAATATGTTTGCAGAGATAGATATAAATGCTTCTGACACTCCAGGTCGTATCAAATCATTGTCGGAACTGATCATGAAAAAGAATCGGGATATAGCTTTGGGGCTTTCCAAGACATTGGAGAAACAGATGCTTCTTATCGGTGAATATGACGTATTCGACAAACCTTTGCTGATAGAACAGTCGAGTATAGCTCTGGCAACGGATAATCTGGAAAACATAGTAGTGCAAGTAGAAAAAAATGAAAAATGGATAAAAACTATCACAGCTCTTAAAGAAAGACTTGCCTTGTACAGACATAACATGGACGGAACTGTTTGTATAGATGATGTGAATGGTATCTTTTTCCGCAAAATGCTGATGTTGACGGATAATATCAAGATGAAAGAATTGTCCAGTCTTAAAGAGGAAATAGAACACCTTGATGAAAGTTATAATTATATATTTACGGATGAAGCACTGAAAAAGATTGGTGAATATATTTTACATCGGAAAGAAAAACTTTGTGGGCTGGAAGCTGATAACGTTACGACTGCCCTTGTGACAGAACTTGAACATGTAAGGAAAGAAATGGGAAATCTGGACAGAATTAAATTGCTGAAAGTTTTATATCCGATAGATTGTCACATTGAGCAAGTTCTAACCAAGGAGAAAATGGCTGAGCTGATGTACGAATACACTTCTGTAAGAAGCAGAATAGAAAGAGAAAATGAAGAGAGAATTACAAAGAAATTCGATGCCAGTCTGAGTATGGAGATAGCTGAAAGCACAAAACAGATAACAGAAAAGATTGAAAGACTAATAGCTGTTTTCTATGAAAATATGGCCAGAACGGATAAGGATATTTTAGACAATGTGCTGGAATTTTCTAATTGTAACAATCAGGCAGCAAAAGTGTTGGCTTTACTGATTGCCAATCCCAAAGTAAAGCGTTTACATATCCCTGGTATGCTATGTATTTATGGGAATCTGAATCCGGTTATCAGCAGATTGGCAAATAACAAACTAAAAACGAATCATTCTTTCTTGATAGATTATGTGAAAGCGAATCCTACCAGTATAGTCTTTTATATATTACGTCTTATTGATTGATTTTTTAGTTGTCTTCAGCTATCATCGAAATAACCCTGTCGCTACTCGGAAATGGAGTAGGATGGGGTTATTTCATGTTTATATTGTACAGTCTGTAATCTTTTCAGGGTCCTCGGTCTTGTTCTAACTTCAACTTTTTATCTGTCCGAAGAATTGATATGCATGTTTGGTCTGCAACAGTTTGAATTCAGAGGGATTTTTAAGGCCGATTTTGAGTAAAAAGTTACATTGCTATTAATTTTTATGTTGCTTTGCAACTAATGTATTTATCTGTTTATCAGTGGTTTGTATAAAGTTGCATTCCTGAAAAACATGAAATAACCTTTTGCAACTTTTTATCTGTACTTCTTCGCATACATTTGCGACATCAAAACAAAAATCTTATAAACATTTAAATCTAAAGAAGTATGATTAAAAGAAACATTTTTGTTGCATGTTTGTCTTTAGTAGCAATGGCAACTTTCGCTCAGGAGAAAATTAAAGATGTAAGAACCAATCCGGATCTTTATTTCCTACGCGCAGATGAAGTAGCAAGTAGTTTGAATCTCCTTCCAGCACCACCTCAACCGGGATCAATTCTTTTTATGAATGACGAAGCTCAGTATAAATGGGGAAAATTGCAGAGAAATACTCCTCGTGGTGATCAGGCTGCTGAAGATGCTCGTGTAAATGGTGACGGTGTTCCCAATGCTTTTTCTGAAGCTTTTGGTGTCCGTATCTCAGAAACCACTACACCGGAAATTTATAAACTGGTTTTAGGTATGCGCGAAGATGCCGGTGACTTGGCTACACGTGAAGCTAAAGAGCATTACATGCGTACACGTCCGTTTGCTTTTTATAATGAAATGACATGCAACCCTGAACAGCAGCAGGAATTGTCGACAAATGGTTCTTATCCTTCCGGACATACGGCTATCGGATGGGCTACAGCTCTTGTACTTGCAGAAATCAATGTTGACAGACAGAACGAAATATTGAAACGGGGATATGAAATGGGGCAGAGCCGAGTAATTTGCGGATACCATTTCCAGAGTGATGTAGACGCTGCACGATTAGTTGCAAGTGCGGTTGTTGCACGCTTGCATGCTAATGAAAACTTTATGAAACAGCTGGAAAAAGCTAAAAAAGAATTTGCAGAACTTGTAAGTAAAGGGCAAGTTGCTAAGAGTGATTTCGCAAACTAATCTCTCCAATCTTGTTAATTACTTGAATCTTATCATCACAAAACTAGACTAGACTTTTTTTACCTTGTAAAACTAGACCTGTAAAAAACTAATAGAATAACTATAATTTAAGACTATGAAACGATTACTTTTATTGACTTTAGGCTTAACTATGATCGGTGCTGCCAAAGCACAGGAAGAAAAATTAGAAATAAAACCTTCAGGACGTATTTTGTTGGATGGGGGACTTTTTAAGGCTAATGAACAAGACGACAAGTTCAATGACGGTTTTGCTATTCCCGATATGCGAGTTGGATTTAGTGCATCGTATGGTGCATGGAAGGCAAAGGTAGATATGGGATATGCGTATGGAAAGGTGAACATGAAGGATGTATTCATTCAGTATAACTTTGATAAAGATGCGTCAGATTTCCTGCGTGCCGGATATTTTATCCATCAGTTTGGTTTGCAAAGTGCTACTAGCTCTTCTTTTAAGATCTCGATGGAAGAGCCTGCAAGTAACCAGGCTTTCAACAATTCGCGTATGATTGGTCTGATGTATCAGCATACAAGAAGTAAATTCCTGGGAACTTTGAGCTTCTTTACAGAATCGGATGCTATGAAAATGACATCCGACAAATTGGGAAATCAGGGTGTAGGAATGATGACCCGATTGGTATATAAGCCATTCTGTGAACCGGGAAAGATATTCCATGTGGGACTTTCTGGAGCGTTTGAAACACCTCGTTATGATTCGGATGCAGAATTGAGTCATCATGCGTATACTTTGTCGACTACCTTCCCGACACGAATTGCTAAGGTCGTTGCTCAGGAGGCGGTTATTGATGATGCCAAAATGTTATACAAATTTACTCCGGAACTCAATGCTGCAATAGGACGTATCGGACTGGAAACTCAGTATTTCTATGTAAATGTTAACAGAAAAGATAAGCCTAATTACAAGGCAAGTGGTGCTTATGGAACGATCCGTGCACTTGTAAAAGGTAAGAATTATAAGTACTCTGACTTGGATGGAGGTATTGCTACTCCTGATCCGGGAGCTATGGAGGTTGTTCTTTCGTATAACTATACAGATATGTCTGATCATAAAGCCGAAATTCTGGGAGGAAGACTGAATGACTGGTCGGCTACATTCAACTACTATATCAATAAGTATATGATATGGCGTGTTCGCGGCTCTTACACTACTACAACCGACAGAATCAATACTCCGAATACAAAACTGGCGCTTATTGAAACACGTTTGCAGATAAAATTCTGATAGTAGTAGAGAATTTGTAATTATAGTTTGTAGTTTTGACAAATAAAAACTGTATTATGAGAAATCTAAATAAGCTGTCGTTATTAATACTGGTATTTGCTTGCCCTGTGTTTGTGTGGGCTCAGACCAAACGTTCACCCGAATTTAAAGAAAAATATACCTTAAAAGAAGTAGTTGTTCTTAGTCGTCATAATATCCGCTCTCCGTTGTCTGACAACGGGAGCGCTTTAGGAAAATTAACTCCTCATCAATGGACAAAGTGGAGTTCAGCTTCTAGTGAACTCACTTTGAGAGGAGGAGTTTTGGAAACAATGATGGGACAATTTTTCCGTAAATGGCTGGTTGATGAAGGATTATTTACTGAAAATTATGTACCGAGTGTGGATGAAGTAAACATCTACGCCAATAGTATGCAGCGCACAATTGCAACAGCGCAATACTTTTCTTCAGGATTTATGCCAGTAGCCAACCTGTCTATTCATCATCGATACACTCCGAGCAAGATGGATCCAGTATTTTTCCCTCGTCTGACAAAAGTAAGTGACTCCTTCTGCGAAGAAGCAATGTCTCAAATTGCAGCAATGGGAGGCAAAAACGGAATAAGAGGAATTAATGAGAAACTCGAAGACTCATACCAAATTCTGGCAGATGTTCTTGACCTGAAAGATTCACCTGCTTGTAAAGCTGGAGAAACTTGTGCCTTTGATGATTATGATACTCAAATTATATTGAAAAAAGGAGAGGAGCCTGCAATGAAAGGTTCTCTGAAGCTTGCCAATTCAGCATCTGATGCTTTTATCTTGCAATATTATGAAGAAACTGATGCAAGAAAAGCTTCATTCGGACATGAGATCTCTAATTCTGACTGGGAAAAGATTGCTCGAGTAAAGGATGTATATGGGGATGTACTTTTTACAGCACCTATTGTAGCTTATAATGTGGCACATCCATTACTTGTATACATAAATGATGAACTTAATTCAGAAGCTCGAAAATTTACTTTCTTATGTGGACATGATTCAAATATTGCAAGTGTAAATGCTGCATTGGAAGTGGAAGATTATGAATTACCTAATTCCATCGAAAAAAAGACTCCAATTGGTTGTAAGTTGGTATTTGAAAAATGGCTGGACAAAGAAGGAAATGAGTTTATTTCGGTCAATCTGGTATATCAGAGCACTGAACAATTGAGAAATTTGGAAATGCTCGATAAGGAAAACCCTCCTATGGTTTATCAGTTACAACTGAAAGGGCTAGATTTGAATTCTGATGGATTGTATTCATTTAAAGATGTTTGTACTCGTTTTGAAAAAGCCATCACTGCTTATGACGATATTAAATGATTAACTTTTACATAAGTTTCTTTCTAATTTGTAGAGAAGGGGGTAATCGTTCTTACGGTTATCCCTTCTTTTTATGAATGCTTCATTAAATATAACTTATTTATAGTATAATGAGTTTATAATTGCATCTATATTTTTAGAGTATTGACTTCCTGTTTAACTAATTCTCCAAGAGCATAAGGTAAAATCTGAAGGCTGTATTGAAGCCTGTTTATCTATAGGAAAAGTTTTAGGATACGCAAAGGATACGCACAAAACCTCAAAAGTGAGGTTTATATCCTTTTTTTTAATCTATAAATCAGAGAAATTAGCTTGTGAAGCAGTGACTAAAATACGCTAATTATCAGTATATTAGCCTTTAACCAAAGAAGAGCGGTAAGCGGGACTCGAACCCGTGACCCTTAGCTTGGGAAGCTAATGTCCTTTAATCCTACAGATTAAAGGCAACCAACTGAGCTACTTTCGTTTATCTCTTCTTTGAAGAAGCCTTTCAAGTTATAGTTTACATATTGGTTTACATGTAAACAAGATGGATTTAACAATAAATTAATAATCTCTTTGCAGTCTTACCCTGCATCACAAAGTTACTCAATATAGTTTTCCTATGCAATGAATTACTCTTATAGTTAAGGCTGTTCCATTAACTTTTTTCTCTATTAAACGATATTGTATTTGACTGTATTATATGAGTTTCTCTATTACTCAAAATCATTCATAAATTGTATATCCAAGCTATTGTCAGGTAGTGGTGTAGAATTATTTAATGGGTATATCAAGTTATTATTTCTTTAAAATCTACCTCTGAAAAATAGCTATATTTCATTTTGAGTATTTAAGGTATATCTGTATAATCGTATAAGTTAATATATAATGTTATGTTTTAGAACTGAAAAAGCCAACTTATCCATATGATTGGGTAGGTTGGCTTTTGTTTTCATATAGTACTGTTATATAGAACTAATGATGCATGATAATTCAACAAGTACGTTTCCTAAATATTTCTCAAAAATATCTTCTGAATTATATTCGTCTGTTTCTTTTATCCATGCTTGGTGTGCTGTAATCCATTTATTGATCCTGGAAGAAAGTTCAGATATGTCTTTCTTTGTTGTCTTTAATTGTTCTACGTAATTGTTCCCGCTTTCTTCTTCATATATACTTTCCTTTAATTTTATCTGGAAACAATTTACAGGTAATTCTTTAACACATTCCACATAGATACCTTGATTATCCCAAGTTTCAAAGTCATTTTTCAGTATGCTTTTATCTCTTCTATATAAAGTTATATGTGATTCCAATATCTTAAGCATCCCAGCAGATGAAGTAGAACTGGCGCAAGAACCGCCCCAATATTTTAAGTAAGTGCAATCTGTATAGGCTTTTGATAGTAATTCCTTTAATTCATACCATGCTGTAATTTCATCCTTCAACAACTTTTTTTGTTGTTCTGTCTTACATATATCCAACAGTTGAGCATATTCATTAAATTGTTGGAAAACCAAGCGAGTATATTCTACTCCATTTCTTACATTCATTCCCATTGTAGAATCATCCGAATCTAGTTTCCATAATTTACGACTTGCTTCAATTACAGTATCAGCTTTAGCATATTGTGATATGCTATCTGTTCCTAGTTTATTTGCATTATAATATTTACACAACTTCTTACGGTATTCATTCATCCATTTTAAATCTTTCTTAAAAGTAAGAGAAGATAAAGAATCAGTATGAACATATTTATAAAGAGGACTTATCAGTTCAACAAGTTCTCGGTTAGCTTTTAAGATTGTGTCAGCTGTCCAGAATTCAAGGCTTTCAACATCAGCGCATTCTTCTTCCATCATTAACTCTGCAATCTGTTTGAACACAGTTCCAGCCATTAGTCCACCACTTGCAGGTTTATCTTTCTTGTTGATTGATACAATTACACTGTATTGAGGATTATCGGCAGGGAAATAACCACAGAACTCTACTGCATATTCACCATTTGGAAGTTGTATTGTTCCTGTTGCTCCAGCTATTTTTACTTCATCAGACATGGCAGGTTTAGCCAATCCATCCGTTACTGTATATTCCAGTGCCCTCTTAATATTATTGACAGCTGCTTTATCACCAATTGTACTTTGTGCAATGGCATTATAAAAAGTCAGATTCTGTAAAGGAGTAGTGAATACCCCATATCCCAAAGGATTATAGATAAGACTGGTATCTTTCACTCGATAGCCATATTTTGCAAGTACTTTCGAAAAAGTTTGTGCATCCTTGAATGTATGTTGTGTTGTTTTGTAATTGGCAATATTTGAAGAAACTCCAAACCCTTGTTGTATGGTAATCTTCCCATATCCTCCTCTGTACCAATTATGGTCGAGTAGGGTATCTTTACCTATAACTAAAATGCCATTATTTACGTCTACAGTATCAGAAAGCTGAACAGTCTTTGTTTCCAGTGCTGCCAATAGTGAGGCGGTACGTATCAAGCCTGATTCTTGTGGTTTTAGTTCTGTACCAGCAGAGGCTTTTATTTCTCCTGTCTGCACTTCCATTACAATGATTTGTCCGGCTGTAGCGTCAAGCTCGGACAGTCTGTTTTGTAGGATGGAATCTACTTTTATTTGTAAAGTGCTGTCTATGATAGTAGATGATTGTTCTACTTTTTGTTTGATAGGGCTACAAGATATGAATATTGCTATACTAAGCAAAAGAGCAACTGTTGTTTTCATGACTGATAAAAATCCTTGTTTTTTTAATGTTTATTTGTCTTCCCAAGGCCACCAATCAAAGTAACGGCCAATAACCCATATAATCCATACTATTAATATTATTCTAATTAATGTATCCATATATTCATTAGTTTGGAAAATAAAGACTTGAACGTTGATTTATTCTTACTAGTGTCCTATAAAAAATACCTTCTTCTGTATTGTTGTTATTCAATAAATAAAAGTCTAATATAGAACAAAAGATTACAATAATTATCATTCCCTTAAATCATTCTTTCTTTAATATTAGGGAACTACGATTTTTATTTTCTGAAAAATGATATGAATGAAAATTTAAAGGGACACTAGTAATTCTATTTGATTAATGAATTATCTTTTTTCTAATTCCATTGAAGCCATCCTTATACGGGATAAAGTTTCAGAATCGATTTCCTTTCTAAAATCTGCTTCGCTAATTTCATTTCCATCTTTATCATAAAAAATATGTTGTTGCAATGTATTATATGTGGCTATTTTACCATTCTCATAATACATTTTTAAACATACAAGAATTCCATTATTTACTTCTATGGATAGAGTTTTTCCATCACTTGACCATGCTGTTCCATCGAAAGCATTACCTTTCTTGTCATGCACGAAAACATTGAATATATTCCCCGATTTTCTATCTTTATCTTCCGTAAAGTCTAGTTCATATAGATAGGTTTTACCTATTCCACATGAAGCGAGAAATAACAATAATCCTAATAAATACTTTTTCATAATTGTATTACTTGTTTTTATTTCTTTAACTTGTGAATAATAACCAATAGGTAATATATGCCTTTGGTAAGAATTTAGATATTAAAGTAATAGTTTTCGGCTATTTTGGCATTATACTTCTTTCCTTCAACAATATATTCACCAACAGCAACAGAATAAAATTTAACATCGTACATGGTTTCTATTTTCACTCTATAGAATGTTCGTTCTCCAATAACTCGAACATACAATATTCCTTCTGAAAACATTCCCATATAGTTTCCACCCTCTTTATAGAATTTAAAAGAAACTTTCCCTAATTCTTCCCAATTTTCTTGTTGCATATTTTCTGCAATCAAGATTTCTCTTGTTAAGGCGATTGTAGGTTCTGTTACAGACATGCAGAAAGCACAAATCAAAATCAATACTTTTTTCATTATAAATCTGTTATGCTTCCCAAATTCCCCGAAGAAAGCTGTTAATAATAAAAAAGTGTGGGAACTCATATCATGTTGATATACACTTTTTATAAGTATTAATGCAAATATATATATTAATTGTTTATAGATTGCAAATATTCGATAATAAAATTTCATAATATAAATGTCAAAACCAACTACGCATATCATAAACTACAAGCTATATCACATCTTTAAAAAAAATAATTTTCTTAAGCATTGTATCAATACAGAAGTAACTACATTATCACAATCTGTTTCGTTTGGAACTATGCCTAGCAGATTTATATATCTATTATATGCATTTTTCCTTACATAGTAGTTTTTGAAAGTTACAGTATATTAAGAAACGGGACAAAGTTCTTCATTTCTGAAAATGGCATTCTAATAACAGAATTTTCAAACTTTGTCCCATCAATTAGAAACTCAAACAGTCATAAGTGTTTAACAGTTCTTCTTGTCTAAGTCCCAAATATCTTTTAGTTATTGTTACACTTGAATGATTAAAGAGTTCCATAAGTTTAACTAAAGCCAATTCTGCATTTTCAGAGGATTCAAACACTTTCCTGCCAAAAGTCTTTCTAAGTGAATGAGTAGAAAAATGGTCTATTTTTAGATTGTACTTGCTTTTCAACTCTTTAAGTATAATGTTTATCCATTGGATAGAATAAACCTTGTTCTTACCTTTTCCTGATAAAAAGCAAAGTTCATTCAAGTTCTGAATATTTAAAGCGGTATAGCAGTCTTTAATGTGCTTTTGAAACTCTTTATTAATTCTCACTTCCCTACGTTTGCTTGTTTTCTTTTCAGTAATAGTAAACTTTGCATCATTGCTCAAAAGCATTGCCCAAGTAAGTTGTAATAGGTCAGAAATTCGTAAGCCAAAGAAAATGCCACACCCAATAAGTAGACTTATTCTATAATTTTTATCCCTATATAATTTTCTCACTAAGTTTGTTGCACTATCCCACTGTAGGCAGTCGCTTGTTGTATAACTGTTTTTTAAACTCATATTGTTTCAGTTTTATAGGTTTAGATATAAAAGTGAAAGTAAATTTAGAAATCATTTTGTAATGCGCTGATTTCCAGATTGATTTCACTTTTATGAGAAAGTGTAATTAAGCCATTATATAGATAATGACATATATAATCAGTATTAGTAAAAAAGGATTGATAATACCTATTATTATCAGTAATAGAACTATCAATATACCCCATAGTATTAATTTAGCATCATCCTCCATTTTGTAGTGTTTTTACGTTATTAAAAAATAAAGGACAACTAACTGAATAGCTGCCCTTTCTTAAAAGCTCATTTAATCAATGAACCATTTATATTTTTCATCACCATGTAAAGCTGAATTGATTCCCAAAGCCATTTCTGTAGCATTAAGAGAACGGTCTAAGAATGAATCAATATAGCTTGACTTGTTAGCTCCAGTCAATAAATTGTAGAACTTCCACATATTAAGCTCACTTCCAAAGCTGCCAAAGTTTTCATCGTTGATGTATGCCTTGGCTACACTGTTTATCTGTGTATCAGTAAGCAACATTCTGGGTAATGCTTTCTGGTAGCCTGTTGGCAAGCATTGATAAAGTCGCATTCTACCTATTATCTGGCAGAACTGGTGTTCACTCATGGAAGTGTTGCCTAACTGCTGCATCAGATAAATATGTTTGGCAGGATTGTAGTTGCTGAAAAGTTCCAATGCTGCACGATATAGCTCTGTAGTATTGCTTACTCTCAAATCATCCTTATAACCATCTGTAAAGATGCACATGTTACAGCAGACTTGATTCTTGAATCCGATAGCCAAACGGAACAACTCTGGAACTTTCTTTGAATATAGATTCATCTGGTTGTAAGCTCTTACTCCTACGATGGAAAGATTCAGCTTATTTCCACCTACCGTTTCATAAATGGTAGGAATATCAATGCTGAAAGCTGCCCTTTCATAGTAGATAGTCTTATCAGATTCCAAAAGTTGATTGGCTGGTTTGTGGATTGCTTCTGGGATTCTTCCTTTAATAATGTGGCTTGTTCTGATTGTGGCTTGTTCTACCTTTTCATCACAAAAGAAAGACTGTGCTGCATCCTGTATTGTTTCCACAAACTGAGCATGATTGATTGTAAGTTCATTGTCTTTAGAAAACACTGGAGTAATGCAGTCATTCTTTAAATGATTCAATGTTACTTCCTGTGTGTTTGCTTCGATAAAATGATTGGCTGGCTTTACAGGTTCGTCCATGATAACGGTAGCTTCTTCTGCATATTCACCCAAATTCATTCTTTCACGATTGTTTGCCATAGCTGGCATGATAACTAAATTTCTCATATTGATAAAAGTTTAATTGATTAATAATTCCTTTTTATATCAATATATAGGAGGGGACTAAAGGGGTTGTGGGCCATAGAAACAGACACTCTTAGCTATTTTAGCTCACTGCCTGAATGTGGAGGGGCATTTCTGTATTAAGTACCTTATATATCTGTTCTTTTGACTTTTAGTAAAACAGTATATAAGTGATTTTTTAATTAGGTAGTCTTTTTTAGTGTTATTAGCTGTATGTGGTATACAGAAAGTATATGTTATATAATCTGTATTAGAACTGAAATTATTTGGAATTTATAATCTGAGAAATCGGTAGCTAAGAGTTCAGCACCGCATTTCTCGTAATCTAACAGAAGTAAGCATTGATTTACTCTATTACTATATTTAATGGCTTGGTTTCAGTCTTGTGCATATTTACGTTTAATGCTTTAGCTATGTATTTCAAAGTAATATCTTTAGAAACTATTCTTTTGTTTAGCAGACTTCGGATCTCTTCATCGGACATATTGGCTGTCTTGCACAGGATGGCATTTAACACAGGGTTGTTTCTCTTAGTTTGTCCGTTTGAAGACTGGGTAATTTCATCGTTTCTGTCTGGTGGAATAACGTCATTGTCCAGACACCAGTCATAGATAATATGATAAAGTCTGCTTAACTGGTCAGTACTTTTAAAGTCTGGAATTATGGATTTATTGAGAATTAGAAGTCCTTTAGGTATCATTTTTATCTGTCCCTCTTTAATGGCTGTCTTTAGATATTTATCCAATGTCTTGATATCCATTCCCAATTTGTTGGCAAGTTCCGATTTGTTAAGTTCTCCTTTATAAGGTCTTTCACTTATATATTTGTTCGTTTCCTGTTTGCAAACAGACTTTATAAGTAGTAGCAATCCTTTTATTTTGGTATCTATTGTTTCATTGAAGAAACTGTTTAAAACGAAAAAATAATTCTCTCCATCTTTTTTAAAATAATATCTGTTCGGGGATTTGATTCTGGTTTCTATCTTGTCAAATATGAAATCTGCGTTTTCTATCAGTCTGGGAACAATTGATTTTACTGTGCGGAACGAAATTCCAGTTTTTTTGGCAATGTATTCCCTTGTGGTTTCTGCTATATTGGTTTTATAGTTTCCTATGGATTTTATTCCTGCTATAGCCAGTACTGTTTCCAGCTTGTTGTTTCCTTTGATTTTATGAATGTCTTTTGTCAGTGTTATATATGATTCCATTGTGCGCAAAGGATTGGTTATTCATTTCTTCTAGGTATATGTTGTAAATATCTCCGTTCTTTAATGCTTTGTTGTATCTGCCTGTTCCACCTAGATATTGCTTCAGTTCCTTTCTTGAACCGAATAGTTTGTTGTGTGGTTTGTAAATTATCATGGTCTTATTAATTAGTTAATTAATGTAGGTTGAATCTGATAATGAAGTGTAACGAATTATCTGTTATGTAATGTAAGTAATGTATGTAATGATATGTGGACAGTTTTTCCGTTACTTACAGGACGTTTTTTCCGTATATTTTTGGAAGGATTTCTGACCTGTTTTCAGAAAGGTCTGGATGGACTTTTCTTCGGTGTTTACTATCTTATTCATAGTATTGGAAAGTTCCAAGTAGAATCAACAGTATTATCTATTATGAAGAAAATAAACCTTTTTGGATGATTATAGGATAGAAGCGGTTTGCGTCTGCCCTATAATCTTGTATAAAAAAGAAGTAGCTTTCTGTATATGCAGGTACAGGTACTTTTTTTAAGCAGGGTATATATAGGAATTTTTTCATAAAAAAGGTACTTATCTATATGCCTTTTCGCATGGTTAATTGATAACCTTTTATATTTTTCTGTTTCTTTTCTATCGCATGAAAAAAATCAAGAATTGTATGTGATGTTACCGCTTTCTTTGGCTCAATGCCGAACAGATTGAATATTCTATTGATTTCTTCTTTTATAAATTTTCGTGAATACCATATGCCCACCTCAAAAGAGTTGTATATCATCTGTGAAACTTCTGTTCCCGTAATTTTTGCATGGTAGTCAGCAATAATCATTGCTTCCTTAATTTTCTTTCGATTATATTTTAACCGTTCTATTTCTCCTTTGCCTATTTTGTCGTATGCTTCCACAATAAAACTGTCCGCTTTCTCCAAATCCCTTTTAAACTGATATTCCATTTCCGTTTGGCATTTACCAAGCAATTCAAGTTGTTGCACCATTATCTTACGTTTTTCCTTAATGGAGTTTGATTTGTTAAGACGTTGCAATCTTTCATAATCACCGAGTTTGTAATTTAGTAGGCTATAATGATTGATAGTGAAAGCATCGCAATTCTTATATGATTCATGCAGATTATTAGGACAATTATAATATCCTTTCACCAATTCAGTATTGATGTAATTATCTATCTTGAAATATTTGGTTCTTCCTTTCTCATCAAGCATTTCTGCATAGGGCAGACTGACAAGAACAGCACTATATGCATCTTTCACTGAAACGGTTGTTGCATAATTATAATGATTCTGTAACATACCGTAAACGTCTTTCCAACATGAAATGCGTCCTTTCAGTTCTTCCTTGCTTCTCACCATGAAGTTGCGATTGGTATTGCTGATATGGTGGATAGCAGAAACACCGTTTCTGAATCTTCCCACGCATTGAATTGTGTCAGTATTTGGGTCAAATGCAGTATAGTCCGCAAAATAGCAGTCTGTCAGTAATAAGATGGTTGGCTTCTCTTCCAGTTCAATATCCACCGCATTATAAAAACGTGAGGTTAGCCAGTTGTAACGCTTAATTATGTCTTTGTCCCATATATCAGAAACATTGTCAAACTTCAAGCCTTTCAGCTTTTCAACACTCTTTTCAGAACAAAATACTGCGGATTCGTCAAGCAAACCAAGTTGGTGTATCAGTGAATAGATTGTATCTGTAGAATTACAGAACACAAAGCAATTACCATTCAGACCTGCTAACACTTCCTTTACTGCCTGCAACAGATTGTTAGTCGCATGGAGATTTATCTCCTTTACATAGTCGAATGTGGGTTTGATGGTAATGGTCTGAAATTTCTGTTCTTCAAAACGGGGGTCTGTGAAGTCAATAGGTGTGGCAGATACCAATGCCTTGTTTTCACATTCAAAAAACAAGTCCATAGGCAGGGCTATGTCTGGACGGAAACCTGAATCTTTGACTATTTTATGGCACTCGTCGAATAATAGAAAACTGTTATAGCGTATATCCATATCCATTTCCTCAAACGCTTCCTGCACTTTATGGAAACTTTCAGGAGTGGTAAGTATCTTGAAATACTTGTTCTGTTTGATACTCCTTTCCATGTATACCACTATGTCATCCGTATAGACACCATCAAAAACTCCGAAAAGATTGTCTTTTCCATGCTTCGAGTCTTTACACTTTCCGCTGATAACGGGTTTGTTTGGCTCTATGATGATTGAATTGCGGTGCGCTTTCAGTTCCCCGTAGGTAGCACCCAGTCCCGTAAGTTTCTTATATAATATGGTGTTGGTAGGGATTTCGGGCAGTATCTCTGTCAAGTATTGGATTTTGCCGTTTGCTTCCTTGCTGACTGTTATCTCTTTGCTCTTCATTTTTCTTATACTTAAATAGTTAATAAAGGGGGGGGGGGAAACTCCCCCTTTACTTTTGGTTGTTAGATAATCTGTTTATGCTCACGTAAATAGTCCAATACCTCATCTGTCCGTTTGATTCTGAACATTATCTTTCCCTTGATGCAAGGAAGAATCGCACTGATAGATTCAGAATGTTCTCTGAACAGCGGGATATATTGTATTGTTTTACCTGCGTCAATCATTGCTTTCAGTATTCCAAGCTGGAAGTCCTCGTTCTCATCCAACGCGTCCGCTTCTTTCGGGTTTGTATCGAAGTCTGTCACGTCACCTTTGAATAAGTAGTTTAACAAGCCTTGATAGGATGCGCTTTTCAGTTGGTATTTGAATCCTGCCACGTGAGCGGATTCTATCCATGCACAACGTGTATTGTCTTTGCTACCGTAGAACTTCACTATTAGTTGTTCCTTACGCTTCATCATTTCCTGCAAGGTATTGTATGCGCCTTGATTGTCGTAAACTCTAACTGCATTTTCAGCACTGATGGTATAATTAAAATCTGACATTGTTATTTATTTATCTAAAACATATTGATTCATGCAATCATTGACATTGGCGCCTTACTGTCTTTGATTGTTGTTATCAAAATTCGGAGATGTATTTACTTGGTTATCGGTAATGACCTTAATTCTCCCTTACTATTCTTCGGAGTGAACTTCCTTGATATGCTGAATGGAATGAATCATTTTCGTTTAACTTTTCAATGTCCTCTCGTCCTTTTGACGTTGCAAAATTAGGTAGGAATTTAGTGATAGCAAAGGAATTTACTGAATGCCTATGTGTGTAGAAAGCATGTCTATTTTAGTACGCAAAAAAAATGCGTACCGAAAAAATAACACTTTCAGTACGCATTTCTGCTATGGTTTTATGTATGTTATTTAAGAAATTACCATGTAGTTATTAGCTATGACAGACGGAAATTTTTCATTCTTGTATCTTCTAAGGAGATTGGATAACATTCTGTTTTTATTGTTCTCAGAATCGTATTCTTCATTATATCTTTTACTATCATAACCTACAGTATAGATAAGTCTCGAAATATGTATCATCTTGTCTTTAGATACCTTTACTTTTTTATTGGGTATGGTGGTAGCTTTTCTGTTTCCTATAAAGAATAGAAACATATCAGTAAATTTCCATTTTTTATGTGATATGTCAAGACTGAACTTTTCTTTGAAATCCATCTTTGATAACAAGCTATTGTCTATAAAGCCTTTCAAGCCTATCTCTTTTAACAGTTCGATTTTTGTTTCTCTGTCTTTGTTACTATTTATAATCTTAGCGTATGATTCGCTGAAATGATGGAGTGCAATTTGAATGATATTTATCAAGTCTTCTCTTTCTGTATAATAACTTTTTTTATTACCTTGCTTCAAAGTAATACTTGACGCATCACACAACTTAGTTAGAAAAGTAGCAAAATCTTCAAGTATAGATTTTCCCATAATGGGTGCATTTGTGCCAATATCTTCTATAAAGTCATACACGAACAGAAGCAGATACCAAAACTTGCTAACGTCCAACTTATACGCTTCAATGGTATTCTGTAAATCTTCATTAGATAAAAATTTCTCTTTGAAAGAATCGTCCAATTTTCTGTATTCTCGTTTCTTGTATTCTTCCAAAGTCCCTTTGAATGTTTTCATTTCTTTAGATCTCTCATATCTTTCTTCAACAGATAGATTTCTTTCCGCATATCTGTTGGCAAATATGGCTGGTGCGGAAGATACGTCTTCATAATCGGGTAGGAAGTGATTGGCTACTTCCCACACATATTCCAGAAGTGGTTCATCAAGGCATTTATAGCTTTCATACCAACCTATCTTTAAATCTGGTAGTTCCTCTATTAATTGCAATTGTTTCATTGACTACGTTATGATTAGTTATACTGCAAAATAAAAGAAAAGTCTGCAATCCTTTTCAGACTACAGACTTCTTTTTATTATAATAGATTCTTCATTGCATCATCTACTTGCTCGTTATCAAAGCTATCAAGGTAAATTTGGGTGGTCGCTAAATCTGAATGCCCTAACGCTTCACTTATTAATGCTATGTTTACTCCAGATTTTTTAAGAACACTGGCAAATGAGTGGCGAGCAACATAGGTTGTAACGTTAGCTTCAACCCCAAGTTGTGCTGCAAGCAGTTTTAGGTTTTTATTGACTTTGCCAAGTAGCTTGTGTATTCTGTTCTGTTTCTGTAAGGCGGTTTTGTGAACCTTACTATCCAAAATCGGAAATAAATATCCTCTGCCTGTTTTTGAATATTTCTCTATTATCCGCATGGCTTCCTGTGGTATTCCTATCTTTATTTGTTTTCCTGTTTTCTGACGGATATAATGCAGTCTACCACTTTGAATATTCTCATGTGTTAAATTAGCTATGTCTGTAAAATTGATTCCACCACATAGATAGCTGAAAATAAAAATATCTTTACTCAACTCAATATACTGCCGCTTCCCTACAGGTTGAATTTCTGTTTTAAACTTCAGTATGTCAGTTTTAGCAATAGCTCTTTTGGAAGTTGTAGTATTGAATTTGGTTATTTTATATTCATTAAAAGGATAATCAGAAGCTCGGGCACATTTTGCTTTAATTGCTTTATTATAAGCACTGCGCAGTGTACGAAACATAAGACTTATGGTCGTTTCTTTATTATTTTTGGAACGTAGCCATTTCTCATATTTGGTGAGCCATGAAATATCTATATTGCTGAATGGAATATCTACTTTACCTTTAGAGAATGTATTAAGCGAATTGAAAGAACTTTTATAGATAAGGCGATTACCGCATTTCCCTTCATGCATGTATTTTTCTATCAGCTCATGGTAAAACTCGCTAACGGTCTTTAATTCAAATTTGGTATTCTCATTATTGAGTAGGGTGGTAGTTGTATATTCTTTTTGTTCGGTATTAAATTCCAACATTCGTTGTTGAAGTTCTCGTTGTTTATCCAAGATAATCTTTTGGATATATTCTCTATTAGGGCAGTTGAGCTTAGGTTTATTTCGTGTAAAATCCCAATAACGGGGTAGGATAGATATTCCTAAACTTTGATATTTACGCTTTCCTCCTTTAGATACTTGGAGCATCAATGGATTTTCACCATTAGATAATGTCTTAGATTTGTAGCAAACTACTGAAATACAGGCATTCATAATGTTTTTTCGGTTTACATCTTGGTTTACATGTATCCTCTCTGTTGCCCTTGAAATAGGTATTTATATCATACTAGAAGCAAAAAGCCTCGATAGCTAAATACTTAACTATCAAGGCTTTCATTGAGAGCGGTAAGCGGGACTCGAACCCGTGACCCTTAGCTTGGGAAGCTAATGTCCTTTAATCCTACAGATTAAAGGCAACCAACTGAGCTACTTTCGTTTATCTCTTCTTTGAAGAAGCCTTTCAAGTTATAGTTTACATATTGGTTTACATGTAAACAAGATGGATTTAACAATAAATTAATAATCTCTTTGCAGTCTTACCCTGCATCACAAAGTTACTCAATATAGTTTTCCTATGCAATGAATTACTCTTATAGTTAAGGCTGTTCCATTAACTTTTTTCTCTATTAAACGATATTGTATTTGACTGTATTATATGAGTTTCTCTATTACTCAAAATCATTCATAAATTGTATATCCAAGCTATTGTCAGGTAGTGGTGTAGAATTATTTAATGGGTATATCAAGTTATTATTTCTTTAAAATCTACCTCTGAAAAATAGCTATATTTCATTTTGAGTATTTAAGGTATATCTGTATAATCGTATAAGTTAATATATAATGTTATGTTTTAGAACTGAAAAAGCCAACTTATCCATATGATTGGGTAGGTTGGCTTTTGTTTTCATATAGTACTGTTATATAGAACTAATGATGCATGATAATTCAACAAGTACGTTTCCTAAATATTTCTCAAAAATATCTTCTGAATTATATTCGTCTGTTTCTTTTATCCATGCTTGGTGTGCTGTAATCCATTTATTGATCCTGGAAGAAAGTTCAGATATGTCTTTCTTTGTTGTCTTTAATTGTTCTACGTAATTGTTCCCGCTTTCTTCTTCATATATACTTTCCTTTAATTTTATCTGGAAACAATTTACAGGTAATTCTTTAACACATTCCACATAGATACCTTGATTATCCCAAGTTTCAAAGTCATTTTTCAGTATGCTTTTATCTCTTCTATATAAAGTTATATGTGATTCCAATATCTTAAGCATCCCAGCAGATGAAGTAGAACTGGCGCAAGAACCGCCCCAATATTTTAAGTAAGTGCAATCTGTATAGGCTTTTGATAGTAATTCCTTTAATTCATACCATGCTGTAATTTCATCCTTCAACAACTTTTTTTGTTGTTCTGTCTTACATATATCCAACAGTTGAGCATATTCATTAAATTGTTGGAAAACCAAGCGAGTATATTCTACTCCATTTCTTACATTCATTCCCATTGTAGAATCATCCGAATCTAGTTTCCATAATTTACGACTTGCTTCAATTACAGTATCAGCTTTAGCATATTGTGATATGCTATCTGTTCCTAGTTTATTTGCATTATAATATTTACACAACTTCTTACGGTATTCATTCATCCATTTTAAATCTTTCTTAAAAGTAAGAGAAGATAAAGAATCAGTATGAACATATTTATAAAGAGGACTTATCAGTTCAACAAGTTCTCGGTTAGCTTTTAAGATTGTGTCAGCTGTCCAGAATTCAAGGCTTTCAACATCAGCGCATTCTTCTTCCATCATTAACTCTGCAATCTGTTTGAACACAGTTCCAGCCATTAGTCCACCACTTGCAGGTTTATCTTTCTTGTTGATTGATACAATTACACTGTATTGAGGATTATCGGCAGGGAAATAACCACAGAACTCTACTGCATATTCACCATTTGGAAGTTGTATTGTTCCTGTTGCTCCAGCTATTTTTACTTCATCAGACATGGCAGGTTTAGCCAATCCATCCGTTACTGTATATTCCAGTGCCCTCTTAATATTATTGACAGCTGCTTTATCACCAATTGTACTTTGTGCAATGGCATTATAAAAAGTCAGATTCTGTAAAGGAGTAGTGAATACCCCATATCCCAAAGGATTATAGATAAGACTGGTATCTTTCACTCGATAGCCATATTTTGCAAGTACTTTCGAAAAAGTTTGTGCATCCTTGAATGTATGTTGTGTTGTTTTGTAATTGGCAATATTTGAAGAAACTCCAAACCCTTGTTGTATGGTAATCTTCCCATATCCTCCTCTGTACCAATTATGGTCGAGTAGGGTATCTTTACCTATAACTAAAATGCCATTATTTACGTCTACAGTATCAGAAAGCTGAACAGTCTTTGTTTCCAGTGCTGCCAATAGTGAGGCGGTACGTATCAAGCCTGATTCTTGTGGTTTTAGTTCTGTACCAGCAGAGGCTTTTATTTCTCCTGTCTGCACTTCCATTACAATGATTTGTCCGGCTGTAGCGTCAAGCTCGGACAGTCTGTTTTGTAGGATGGAATCTACTTTTATTTGTAAAGTGCTGTCTATGATAGTAGATGATTGTTCTACTTTTTGTTTGATAGGGCTACAAGATATGAATATTGCTATACTAAGCAAAAGAGCAACTGTTGTTTTCATGACTGATAAAAATCCTTGTTTTTTTAATGTTTATTTGTCTTCCCAAGGCCACCAATCAAAGTAACGGCCAATAACCCATATAATCCATACTATTAATATTATTCTAATTAATGTATCCATATATTCATTAGTTTGGAAAATAAAGACTTGAACGTTGATTTATTCTTACTAGTGTCCTATAAAAAATACCTTCTTCTGTATTGTTGTTATTCAATAAATAAAAGTCTAATATAGAACAAAAGATTACAATAATTATCATTCCCTTAAATCATTCTTTCTTTAATATTAGGGAACTACGATTTTTATTTTCTGAAAAATGATATGAATGAAAATTTAAAGGGACACTAGTAATTCTATTTGATTAATGAATTATCTTTTTTCTAATTCCATTGAAGCCATCCTTATACGGGATAAAGTTTCAGAATCGATTTCCTTTCTAAAATCTGCTTCGCTAATTTCATTTCCATCTTTATCATAAAAAATATGTTGTTGCAATGTATTATATGTGGCTATTTTACCATTCTCATAATACATTTTTAAACATACAAGAATTCCATTATTTACTTCTATGGATAGAGTTTTTCCATCACTTGACCATGCTGTTCCATCGAAAGCATTACCTTTCTTGTCATGCACGAAAACATTGAATATATTCCCCGATTTTCTATCTTTATCTTCCGTAAAGTCTAGTTCATATAGATAGGTTTTACCTATTCCACATGAAACGAGAAGTAACAATAATCCTAATAAATACTTTTTCATAATTGTATTACTTGTTTTTTTATTTCTTTAATTCGTGAATAATAACCAATAGGTAAGATATGCCTTTGACAAGAATTTAGATATTAAAATAATAGTCCTCGGCTACTTTTGCATTATATTTCTTTCCCTCAACAACATATTCACCAACAGCAACAGAATAGAATTTAACCTCGTACATGGTTTCTATTTTCACCCTATAGAATGCTCGTTCACCAATAACTCGAACATACAATATACCTTCTGAAAACATTCCCATATAGTTTCCACCCTCTTTATGGAATTTGAGAGATACTTTCCCTAATTCTTCCCAATTTCCTTGTTGCATATTTTCAGCAATCAAGATTTCTCTTGTTAAGGCGATTGTAGGTTCTGTTACAGACATACAGAAAGCACAAATCAAAATCAATACTTTTTTCATTATAAAATTGTTATGCTTCCCAAATTCCCCGAAGAAAGCGGATAAAAAATAAGGTGTGGGAACTATATTTGTCTTATCCTATAATCAGGCTCTCGCATTGCCCTTGGAACGGATAAAACAATAGCATCCCACACCAATAGACAATATCAAAAGCCCACATAAAAATATGAGAGCAGATATAGCTACAGTGTGGTGCTATTGTTATCATCTTCGTTCCTTTTCAAATTTGCGAGATTTGATTATAGAAGATAATCTCAATAACACCTTTCGTTAAATATGTCCTTTCAGTGTCTTAACGCATTAAGACCTCTGAAATTGCTGCAAAGTTAGCGAAAGGTTTTGAATAGCTAAAGATAAAACGCTGATAAATGCAGTCCCAAGTGTTCCAAAACATATTTGTAGTAAGTAATTAGCTAGTATCAGTTTCTTTTAGTTGTAACTTCATAGCGGTATAAAAATTAGAAGTGGGCATATAAGACGATAATTTTTAAAACTCATACCTACTATCAGTTATAAACATTATAGCTGTTTTTCTGATATTGCAGATTAGTACGGCTGTTCGATACTTATAAATACTCCCGAAAAATCAACATACTATAGGTTACAAGCTGCATCATGCCTTTTTTAAAAGATAATTTTCTTACGCTTGCACCAATGCGGAACTAATTACATTATCGCTATCTGTTTGGCTTGGAATCATGTCCCATCAGATTTATATATAACCATTATTTACAGTTCTTCTTACATTGCAGTTTTTGAAAGTTACTGTATATTAGAGAACGGGACAAAGTTCTTTATTTCTGAGAATGGCATGATAACAACAGAAATTTCAAACTTTGTCCCACTAATTAGAAACTCAAACAATCATAAGTATTTAACAGTTCTTCTTGTCTTAGTCCCAAGTATCTTTTAGTTATGGTTACAGAACTATGATTAAACAGTTCCATAAGTTTAACTAGGGCAAGTTCTGAATTGTCACTGTTCATATTATAAACTTGTCTGCCAAAAGTCTTTCTAAGTGAATGACAACTAAAGTTTTTCACTTTTAAGTGATATTTCTTCTTTATCTCTTTTAGTATTACATTGATTCTCTGAACAGTGAAAACAGTTCCTTTTTGACTTACTAAGATAGGTGCATTAATTCCTATAGGCTTTATCTGTTCATAGCATTCTTTAATGTGCTGCCCAAGTTGGGCATTTATCCTAATAGTTCTCACCTTATTTGTCTTTTTCTCTATTACTGTAAACTCACTGGTATTTAATATCTGTTTCCATCTCAAAGCTAGAATATCTGATATTCTTAAACCAGTGAAACACCCCAAAGCTATAAGAAGTGAAATTTTGTAATTTCCATCTTTAGCCAATTTCCTTATTAAATTCATTGCATCAGACCAAACTAGATAATCTGCTGTAGTGCTTGAATATTTTAAACTCATAATGTTCTGTTTTATATGTAAATAAATAAAAGTGAATGTTTCACCATTACCAACATACTAGCCAATTAGTTAATATATTGATTTATAGCAAAACATTCACTTTGTATATTAGTGAATATTCTATGATTGTATATAAATAAAGATAGATATAATCAGTATCAATAAAAAAGGATTGATAACACCAATT